>Ga0214919_10006814_pt1 | contig 15575 bp, 4 predicted proteins | sample LL1503_MetaG_FD_177994 | JGI IMG/M metagenome (GOLD analysis project Ga0214919, IMG submission 177994) | Freshwater microbial communities from Lake Lanier, Atlanta, Georgia, United States - LL-1503 | ecosystem: Environmental > Aquatic > Freshwater > Lake | place: USA: Georgia | collected 2015-03-15 | reverse complement strand
TTCGACAGCAATATCGTTTAATTTCATATTTTTCAAAAAAAGGAATCAAATTTCCTGTTTCAGTATTTTTGTATTTTTCCAAAATTTCATTGTATTGACCAAGAACTTTGTTACAAGTAAAACAGCGAATCGGTAGCATTTTTTGTAAAATTGATGACGAAAAATAATTCAACAACAATTTTTATAAAAATGGAGATTCATTATGTCAATTTATTGCACCGAAACGACAGAAAAGCTCTCATGGAAAAAGAATTAAATGTCATAAAAAATATTCCTATTCATCGTTTTGATGCAATTCAACCAAGCTTTCATCAATTATACGAGTTACAAGAAAAGGAAATAATTTCTAGGGATTCCTACATCAAAGTCTTGAGTGAAAACTCTAGTATGATTACTAAAGGAAGTATTGGATGCTTTTTATCTCATTGGGAATTGCTAAAAAAATGTAGTCAAGAACAAAAAATTTTCATCCTTTTGGAAGATGACGTTACACTTCATCCTGAATTTGAATCCATCGTAACAAAAGGTTTGGAATCCATTTATTATAACTTTGACAGAATTTATTTAGGTCAGCCTCATCCCTTGTGGAAAAATTTTGTAACAGATTTTAATTCTTATTTTTGGAAATTATCTGGTGGTTATTCTGGAACATTTGGATACATCATTCATCCTAATCATGCTTCCTTTTTATTAAAACAAATCAAATGTATTACTAATCATATTGATAATACATTTCTTACTTTGGATTCATTAGTCAAAGAAACAAAAATTCTACTGTTTAAAACTCCTCTAGTAAATACCGAAATTCATCGAAATAGAGATTCTAATGTTTTACTTCCGCGTCTACGCTTCAAAAAATTTTCCATGATCATTCCCTTTACTTTATGTTTTTATGATTGTCAAACCATTGAGGAATGGAAACAAAAAAATCCAAATTGCGCTACTCAAATTTTTGATAGTCAAGAAAAAGTGTTTGAATTTTTAAAAAATCATGGTGGATTTTTTGTAGGAAATTGTAAACGTTCTTGGTCCATTCAACCCATTTTTCAACACTGTGATTTAGTCATTGTCAAGGACTCTAAATTATTCTATGGATGTATTCCCGAAACATTTGAATTTTTGTTTATAAATGGTCACCATGATAGAAAAACTACTCTAGTTCTACCTGAATGGTTTTTAATTTAAAGAGTTGACATTTTTACAACTAGTTTAAAAACTTTTCTTTCTTTTAAAAAAACCATGACCAACGACCAACCCTTTTTGTGTCTAAATATGATTGTTAAAAATGAAGCCCATGTTATTGGAGATACGTTGAAAAAACTTTTAGAAAAGGTCAAGATAGATTATTATGTAATTAGTGATACAGGATCCACGGATGATACAAAAGCAATTATAAAAAATTTTTTTGATACCAAGGGAATTCAAGGAGAAATTTATGACGACCCTTGGAAAGATTTTGGATATAATCGATCCAAAGCTCTTGAACATGCATACAAAAAAAGTTCCTATTTATTAATTCACGATGCCGATGATGAAATAGGAGGAGAATTGGTATTACCACCCATTTCTAAGCACGATCCGCAGACTGGACAAGCTCTACTTGAACACGATTGTTACTTGTTTCAATTTGGAGACGCGAATGGAATTAGTTATTACAGAATTCAATTAATAAATAATCATAAAAAATGGAAATATACCGGAGTATTACACGAAGCTATTGGATGTTTGGAACCTAATTACACGCAAACTGTTTTGGAAGGAAAATATTGGACCATTTCTGGAAAATCAGGATCCCGAAGTAAAGATCCTGAAAAATATTACAAAGATGCATTAATTTTGGCCAAAGCGTATGAAGAATGTAAAGCCAATCAAGATTCTATTTATAATAGGTATGGTTTTTACTGTGCAAATAGTTATAAAGATGCTGGAAAACCTTTAGAAGCCATTGAATGGTATCTTAAAGTGTTGGACAATCAAAATTGGGTGCAAGAAAAGTATGTATCTTGTATAAATTTGTTTTATGCCTATCGAAAAATTGGAGAACAACAAAAAGGAATGTTTTATTTGGTTCAATCTTTTGCCTATGACAAGGAAAGGTTGGAATGTGTTGGAGAATTAGTATCTTATTACTGTGTAAATGGAATGTGTGATATGGCTTTTAAATACTATGAAATGGTTCAAGATTTTTATGAAAACAAATTTTTAGAAAGTCCCATGCAAGATAAACTTTTTATGGATACAAGCAAGGGAAATTTTTATTTACCTTATTACATGATTATTGTTTCTGAACGTATCAAAAAATATGAAACAGGAGTTAAAATGTATAGAATTATTTTTTCCAAGAAACATTGGGATCATAATGAGCAAATGGTGGCCAATAATTTGTATAATTTACAATTTTTCTTGGATAAAATTAATCCAACTGAGAAAGAAGAATTTGCAAAACTTTTTCAAGAATACTTGGTTTTTTTGAAATCCAAAGATTTTCCCTTGTACAAGTATGATTTTTTGCTAAATTATGAATCCTTTCTTGGTGTTCAAATACCGATAGAAAAACCTCAACCAAAATTCACACCCGAGGAATGTAAAGAATCTAATAAAATTTTATTTTACACAGGTTATAGTTATACAGGATGGAATTATACATTTAGTCTTTCGAATGCGTTGGGAGGCTCCGAAAGTGCGGTATGTTATTTGGCTAACCAATTTCCCAAGAATTTTGAAATTTATATTACTGGTGGTGTAGCGGAAGAAACATATGATAATATTCATTTTGTTAATTTTGATCATATGAAAGAGTTGATTCAAAACAATGCCTTCCATACGATTATTATATCAAGATATGTTGCGTTTTATGAAATGTATCCTTATTTTTCAGCCTATCAAACATTTATTTGGGGACATGATATTATCTTATTCCCTTATGGATGTTCTTTAAATGTAAATCAAATTTTACAAAAATGGAATGATAAAATTACTGCTTGTGTATGTCAAACAGAATGGCACCAAAACTTATTTTTGGGTCTATATCCAGAATTGAAAGAAAAGATGAAAGTGATTAATAATGGTATTAAAACCGAATTATTTTGTTTTGCAAATGTTAAAAAACCAAATCGTTTCTTGTATTCTTCTTGTACAGAACGAGGGTTGGGAAAATTGTTACAATTATGGCCAGAAATTAGTGCACGTCTTCAAAATGCTGAATTAATGATTTGTTCTTATAATGACTTTCCTAGAAATGATGATGAAATTCAAATGAAATGTATCATTGATAATACGAGTAATATTCATCACTTGGGTAAAATGAGCCCTCTTAAACTTTATGAACTCATGAGTACTGTTGATTATTGGCTTTATCCAAGCTATTTCCAAGAAACCTCCTGTATTACGTCTTTGGAAATGTTGGCTTCTAAAGTAGTATGTTTATATTATCCCGTAGCTGGTTTAGTAAATACCTTGGGAGATTATGGAATTCCTATCAAAGAAGGAAATGAAATTGAAACATTGATGAGTTTGACCGAGTCACAAAAAGAAACTTTACGAAATAAAGGCCGTCAATATGCTATGAATTGTTCATGGAAAGATAGAGCAAAATGTTGGTTTGATATTATTTATCCTGATTTTCAAAAAAAAAAGCCGAAATTTTCGACAAAAATTGTAAACATGAAAAGGAGACTGGATCGCAAGGAGGCTCTAGAAAAACTGCTACAGAACGCAAACATGACTTCTTACGAATTCGTCGAGGCTGTAGACGGTGAACTTTTAAAACCCAATGAAGAACTTCGACTTCTTTTTGAACGGAATGACAATCAATATAAACGTGGGGTGTTAGGATGCGCTTTAAGTCATATTCAACTTTGGAAACAATTAACTCTAGACTTGGAAAACGATTTTTATATAATTTTAGAAGATGACATTACCCTCTGTGAAAATTTTAAAGAAAAATTGGATTATTGTGTGGAACAATTTATTGAACAAAATTTAGAACATTTAGGATTAGGAGAGTATAATACAGCTAAAATTCTTAATCAAGATTTGAATAAATTGGAAATTGTTGAAAAAGATCCTTATAAAATTTGGAATATAACTTTTGCCTATATAATTAGCAAATCAGCCGCACAAAAATTAATCAACTTTATGAATAAATGTAGTGTAAAAAGTGCAATAGATAATGTACAATCTTATGGTTACGTCATTCGCTATCACACTCTAAATGAATTAATTGTTCATGGACAATTTGTGAATAATTCATTTGGCTCCGATATTCAATCTTCTTCATTACTTTTATTTGATTCTAAAATTGAAACTCCAAAAACCATCAAAATTTCTTTTTGTGACTGGTGGCAAACGGAATATTGTGGAGGAATATTCGACGGAAATAATAATTTTTTCACCAATTTACTCAAAAAATATAGTCTAGACAAAAAAATAGAATTTGTTCCACACCATCAACAACCAGATATTCTATTTTATAGTATTTTTGGAAATCAACATTCTCAATATACAACGCCTCGTAAAATATTTTTTTGCGGAGAACCTTATCCCAATCGTAAAGAAGCCGATTTTAATCTTACGTTTGACAAGAATGACGAGAATAATATAAGATTACCTTTATGGTTATGCTATACCAATACATTTTTATTGGAGGAGTGTGATCGTCGTAAAAATGGTATTGTAAATGCCCCAAAAAACAGAAAGGGTTTTTGTTCTTTTATTGCTTCAGGACCTGGTTTAGAAAATAATCGAGAAGATTTTGTCAAAAAATTGTCGGCTTATAAAACTGTAGATTGCGGAGGAAATTATCTTAATAATATTGGACATTCTGTGCCTTTAGGAATTGAAGGTTCAGGTAAAATAAAACATAATGAAAATTACAAATTTGCCATGGCTTTTGAAAGTAAATCTTATCCAGGATATGTGACTGAAAAAATTTGTGATATTTACAAGTCTAAATGTATACCTATTTATTGGGGAACCCAAGATGTTATCATTGATTTCAATCCGTCTACATTTATAAATGCAAATGATTTTAAAGATTGGGATGAACTTGTAGAATATATTAAAAAGGTGGATAATGATGATCAAATTTATGAGTCTTACTTTAAAGAACCATTTTTTTCCAACATGTGGATGGATATTTTCAAAGACCCCAATCATACGTTTAATAAAAATGTAGCGGATTGTATTCTTGGGAAACACACTAAATTAGTAGATAATGCTTTGAAAAAGTTGGAAAAATTTCCCCAGTTACGTGAAATATTTAATAAAAATGAAAAATGGGCTGTTTTGGTGGATCCTCTATTTAAAATACAAATTTTGGAAGATTACATAAACGTATACAAAGATTTGTTTGATATTGTTTTAATTGACAATGTTTCTAAAATAGACTCTAGTTTTGATAAGATATTAGGTGTCGATTTAAATTGTATGAATCGTGCAATGGATAAAATCCAAGATATTTCAAAAATTCATCATCTTAATGTAGAGCAATTACATTTAAAATCAAATATAGAATTAATTCAAAAAATAGTAGAACGATTTCCCGATTGTAATATTTATGATTATAGTCAAACTAATTTACGAATTTTACAAAACCAAGGTTTTGATCAAAAATTAATATTCATGTCTTATTTTGACTCTGAGAAAGAAATCAAGTATTTGAAAAACTTACAACAAGAAATCAAAACATTTGATTTTGGAATTATTCACTATACAAAACAACTTTATTGTCCTCGAAGAATTGAGATTTGCGAAACATTGAAAAATTTGGGATTTTCAGTTCACATTGTCGATGGATTTGGAGAAAAAAGAGACGCTGAATTAGGCAAATGTAAAGTTATATTAAATATACATTCAACACCTACCAAGGAGCCTAATCGAATATTTGAACATTTACGTTGTAATCGATTATTATACGCGGGATACAAAATTTTATCAGAGGATAATTGTGATGATATGGATTTGGATTTTTTGAAAGAGCATGCTAAAAATTTGAAATTTCTAAATTATAGAGATTTTAAAAACAAGGCCAAAATAATAGAATTATTTCCAGAATTAGGGGATTCCATAAGTATGAAAATATTTTCTATTTGGCATCATAAAATATTTGACCATTGTTATGAAAAGTTGGATAAGAAAAGTTTATCCAAGATTTGCATGTTTGATGTAAATCCCTCTTATAAAAAAGAGTTTAATAAGGACAAGAATTATGAAATTATACGCGAATACGAACTACCCTCTTATGATCACACTTTACAAGTTACCAATTATTGTCAAACATCTTGTTTTTATCATGTTTATAAAAATAAGTTGTATAATAATTATTCTTATGTAGGATTTATCCAATATGATATGGAATTAGAAAAAGATTTTGTAACGGATCTTGAATATAATATTCATAAAAACCCAGAGACAATTTTTTACAATATGGCAATTGGTTATGGAGGAAAAGTTGAATATGAAAAACTTTGTGAACCTTATTCCAATTCTGTGCTTGAACAATATAATAATTTTTTCAAGACAAATTATACCATTCATTCTATTTTGAAAAATCCATTATCCAAAGATTTTGTTTGCTTACATACATTTGTAATTACTTGTAAATTGTTTGAGAAAATGATGAAATGGTTTTGTTCCATAATGGATTGGCTTTACATTAATTATATGAATAAATATTATTCTAGTCCAATGTCTGATTTATCGGAAGCCATTTTTGGTTTATTTCTACTTTTGGAAAGAATTCAAAATTCACAAATGGGATTTTTACCAATGAAACTTGTTCACGAATGGCCAAAATTACATGATCAAACTGAATTTAACAATTATAAACAAGGAAATTTATACTTTAGTTTACAACAACTAGCATCCAAAACAGAAAATAATAATAAAATAGAAAAATATGAAAAATTATTTAGAGAACGACAATTTACTACACAATCCGTTTTGGAAATTGGAAATAAACAATGTCATTCACTAAAACTTTGGAATGATTATTTTGTAAATGCAAAGATTTATGGGACGGGAACTCAATTTCCTGAATATTTGTCACATTATTCTAGAATTAATTACAAAGTTGGGAACACTACGTCACAAGAAATTGTTGACTTTTATAAAACCATTGGTTTATTTGATATAATTATTGATAATGGACCTCATTCACTTAATACGGTGGAAAATTATTTACAATTACTACAACGTAACGGAATTTTAGTTATTAATGACAATATTGATAAAAACTTGTTTAATGAATGGAAACAAAATGTTCCATTTCATTTACAAAAATACATTACGATAAATGAAAACATGTTTATAGTTAAAAATTGTGTAGATAAGTTACAATTCAAGTATGGAGTTGAAAATAATTTAGTAGATGTTTCTAAACGTGTTGAAAAGTTGTCAAATAATTGGATCTACATTTCCAAAGATAAAAATACTTTATTTGGGGATCCTGTTCCCATGGTGGAAAAATATTTACAAGTATTTGATTGTGAAAAACTATTACATTCAATTCCAGAAAACGATTTTGGATTTTTCAATTCAGTTTCTCACGAATTAGTTTTGAATAAAATTCCAAGTATTCCGTATGTTTCTAATAATCTATGGATATTTTATGGCTTTGATCAACATAATTACAATGTTTTGGAGGACTACATTACGTCATTACAATCTAAATATCAAATTAAATACACTAAAGATTCTGTTTTTGCTAGGAGTTGTTATCCAAAAAAACTAAGTTTCATCATGTATATCCAAAATCAAGAAATTATTCAACATTATAATAATGATTCCTCTATAGAAATCAGTTTTTTGAACACCGAACCTTTAAGTATTAGGAATAATTTAAATATTGTCAAGGAATACAGAAAATTATACCCTACTTGGCCAATTTATGATTATAGCTTGGAAAATATTGAAATATTGGTCCAAAACGGAATTTCACAAAATGTTTACCATTTACCTTATCTTTGCTCTCCAAAAGAAATTGACTACTTGACAAGATTAAATAAAAATATGGAAAAAGATTTTGATTATGGATTTATCGTGCATGGAAATACTAAAACAAATACAATTGACGCAATTATTACTAAACGTAGAAAAAATGTAATTAAACATTTATTAGATCAAGGATTTTCCGTGCATATTATATCTGGGTGGGGGGTTGATCGAGATCGTGAAATTGCTCGTTGTCGAACTATTTTGAATATACATGGAGAACAACACACCAATGTTAGCACTAATTTTGAACATATTCGCTGTGATCGATTATTAGAAGCTGGGTTTAGAATTTTGAGTGAGCAAAGTTTACATTTAGGCCAAGATTTCCAAGATAAATATCAAAATTTGTCTTTGATTCGTTATGATGATTTTTTCCAAATTAAAAAAAGCACGATTCCTCTTTTAGAGTTTTTGACGCAACATTACCATATTAGCGCATGGTTAGGTCATCTGGAATTCGCTATGAAATTAGTTGAATTGGTAAAACCAAATGTAATTGCTGAACTTGGAGTCGACTATGCACATTCAACTTTTGCGTGGGGATTCCATGCTCAAGGTCAAGTTTATGGAATAGATTGCTTTGAAGGAGATCCCCAAGCAGGATTTAGTGATAAAAAGCAAGAAATTTTGAAAACCAAACATTATTTAATAAATAGTGGGATCTTAAAAGTGGATAATATTAAACTCATCAAGGGTTACTTTGATGATGTAGCTCCACATTTTCATGAAAAAATTGATATTTTACATATTAATGGTCTACATACTTATGAAACGATCAAGAATGATTATAATACATGGATTTCTAAAACAACTGAAAACGCCGTCATTGTATTTCATGATGTAACAAGTTATCCTAATGATGTTGGAAAATTATTTGCTGAAATTCAACATTCTAAATTTTATTACCAACATTCTGCAGGATTAGGTATAGCATGTAAGAATTATTCAACATTTAAAAAACTTTTAAAAGCAGATTTACCTTATAAAAATAGAATTATTTATTGTGCCAAAAAATATTGTTTCATTCATAGCTGTCATTTGGCAGACAAAGGCACAAAACGCCTTGAATACTTGGTTAAAACCTTGAAAGAATCTGGGATTTTGGAAACTTTAGAAAAAGTATATATTAATAATATTGGATTGCCTATAGACAATAATTTTGGTGAAAAATTTGTAGTGACGAATGAGTCTTTGGATTCATCTCTACACGAAATTCCCACCTTGAATAAAATCAAAGAGTTTTCGAAAACTAATCCTAATAGTTACATCTTGTATTTACATACAAAGGGAATTAGTTGGCCTGATGACTATCAAAATGAAAATGATTGGATAGATATGATGCTCTATTTCTTGGTTCACAGATTCCGTCAATGTATTTCTAAATTGAATAAAGGATATGAAACTCTAGGATGTAATTATACGACAAAAGCCCATGGTAAAGAAATTCCTCATTATAGTGGAAATTTCTGGTGGGCAAAAGCAGAATACCTTGATCAATTGAATTCTCTTTCTCCTAAAAGTCATAGAAATGATGCAGAGTTTTGGTTGATGAAACAAAAACCAAATTGGTATTGTGTATTTGATTCTAAAGTTGATCATTATAAAACAAGATATCCTAAAGAAAAATACGTTGGTAATAATTATGTATTTGAATATGGAACTGAAGAACTTAAAACAGATGTTACTGAAATTGTTTATCAAAAATGTTGGACCAAAATCATTATTCCTCTAGACAAAAACTGTATGTTTGGAGACCCTTGTTTTATGGTGGAAAAGTTTGTTTTTGTCAAGGACAAGGTGTACAAGGAAAATGAAATTATCGAATTAAATTATCAAGAAAATTTGGATATTTATTATGGGACGCATTCTCTAAAAATTAATGTTACACAGATTGTGTTGGATCAATGTATTATCGAATTTAACATTCCTGAAAATAAGAATGAATTGTTTGGAGATCCTGTTCCAGGACAAGTTAAAAAATTATGGATATATCATTTGAACAAAATTCATGTAAAGGATGAAACTGATATTTTTAGGTTACCATTCATTGATCAACCAAAAAAGTATTGTTTTATTCATAGTTGTCATTTAGAAAAATCGGGAACCAAAAAATTGGAAAATTTAGTAACAAGGATTAAAAATTCAAATTTATTGGATAATATTGAACATGTCTATATTAATAATATTGGATTACCCCTTCAAAATACATTTGGTTCAAAATTTATAGTCAATAACTATTCAGAAAATCCTTTTTTATATGAAATTCCTACACTAAACAAAATTTTGGAATTTTCAAAAAATAACCCCAATTCTTATATTTTATATCTTCATACGAAAGGAATAAGATATGTAGATGATTATATTGAAGAGAATGATTGGATCGATATGATGTCTTATTTCTTAATTGATCATAATAAAAATTGTTTTACCAAGCTTGATGAAGGATATGAGACGACTGGTTGTAATTTTGTTCATTACCGTCATCATTTTAGTGGAAATTTCTGGTGGGCTAAAAGTGATTATTTATCCAAATTGGACCCTCTGGATGAAATAAATCCTATTAAAAACGAAGCAGAGTTTTGGTTGTTTTTCAAATCTCCCAAATTTTATTGTTTACACAGTTCCAACGTAAATCATTATTCAACTAGATATCCAAAAGAACTTTACTATTCAAACAAATTTATCATCCAATATGGAAACGATGAAAAGCGTATAGATGTAACAGAAATAGTTTATAATGAATGTAGTCAATTAGAAATTCCTGAAAATAAAAATCAATTGTTTGGGGATCCTTGTTTTGGAGAAAAGAAAAATGTTTTTATTGGTGAAAAAATTTATAATGAAAATGAAAAGGTGTGTATTGAAAATTCAAAAAATCTAGAAATTTTTTATGGAACGGAGGATTGCAAAATAAATGTTACGGAAATTTGTAAAGAAAAGAGTCCAAGTTTAATTATTATACCCAAACATAAAAACGAATTATTTGGAGATCCTTTACCTGGAATAGAAAAGAATATATATATTCAGGATTCTTTTGGAAATAGTTATCAATACAAGGAACATGATTCCATTATTATCGATATTAATCAAAACAAGGTTTATTTAGATCACCTTACAAAGTTATCTTTCTTTGAACCAAAACGTTTTTCTTGTTCCAATTTATTACAATTAGGAACTTCTAATAAACAATGGAAAGAGTATTTTATTCGTGCTGATATTGAACAATTAGACTCTAATTTTGAGGAAATTTGTTTGACTTTGGAAAAAAAAACTTTTGATGTTATTGTATGTTCAGTCAATTGTTTAAAAACAATTTATTATTTGACAGAAAATAGTGCTTTATTTTTGAAAAGTAATGGATGGCTAATTTTTGAAAATTTGGAAAATGTTGAAAAAGTTGCCAGTTTTATACCTTGTCAATGCACTTTTATAGAGCATGAAAATTGTTTCATTATTCAAAAAATAGTTGATTAATAAAATTATTCAAATATATTTCTAGTTTTAAAAATCTTGTTTTTAAAACTAGAAATTATATTTAAAAAGAATATATTTATCTATAAATCAAAATGAAAATTCCTATTATAATTGTTTGTTATAACAACTATCAATATGTTGAAAACACCATTAGACAAATTTTAAATATAAATGCTGAATTGGAATCCGAAATAATTATTTTGAATAATTCAAGCACTGAAAAAAGGACAATAAAATTTTTGGAGAATTCAAAACTTTGTATTTGGAATGTTGAAAATAATGGTCCATGGATAAATTCTCAAAAAAATGTATATCTATATGACAAATTACCAGAAAAATATATACTGACAGATCCAGATCTAGAGTTTAGTGTAAATTTACCCCCAAATTTTGTAGAAATATTATCAAATCTTTCGGACGAATTACAATGCTTTAAAATAGGATTTAAACTAAAGAGAGATATTGAAAACATGTTTCCTTTTAAAGAATTTCATGAATCTGTTAATATGCCTGAAGAGCGAATTCAACACCCTAATTATGAAATTTATAATAGTTATATTGATACAACATTTGCGCTCTATAATAAAAAGTTTTGTAATCAATTAACAGAATACATAGCAGTAACCATTGCAGGGAATTTTACTTGTAGACATTTACCCTGGTATCCTAATGATAATATTAATAGTTTAGAACAAAAATGGCAGTACTTTTTAAAAAATAATTTGATATCCAGTGTTAGTAACTACTTTTTGAGATACATTAATGATAATTTTATTCGATTAGAAATGAATAATGTTGTTTTCTATAATTCAAAAGAAGCGTTTTTGGAAAATTTTAAATTTCGTTTTTATTATGGTGTCGATGAAAATAAAATTGATGTTACTGTATCTACTTTAAATCAATTTATGAAAGATTTTATGATTTATTTACCTGCCAATGACGCCCTAAGAGCAGAAAAGCTTGGAGATCCTTGTTATTTAACCCCAAAAACCTTTTTTATTTATTATGAAAGTGAACTGATAAAATCTTTCGATTCCAATGAGGAAATTAGTTTTCATATAGTCATGGATGAAAGATCAACTCGGTGGAAAGAATTTTCAAATAATTTAAAAACGAGTTTTTATTATGGAACTGAATCGAATCAAATAAATGTTACCAACAAGGTTTTTTCAAGCTTTTTTAACAATAATGTCATTACAATTGAAAATAATGATCTCACAAGAGCTGATAATTTAGGAGATCCTTGTTTTTTAACTGAAAAATCAATATTTTTATACTATGAAAATAGGCTAATAAAAACTTTTACGGCTCAAGAAAATATTCTAGTTTTGATTTCTTGTAAAAATAAATTTGAAAATTATTTTTGTGTTTCTAAACGAAATCAATCTTTTTTTGTAGATTTAAAATTCAATCATAATTTTTGGACACGGCATTATGAAAAAGGATGGGAAGAAAATAATTTTATAATTTATGATGAATATATTTCAAAAAATTTAGATTTTATTGATATTGGTGGATGGAATGGTTGCACATCTTTATACGTAGCTCAAAATTCAAGAAAAGTAATTTCTTTGGAAGCCGATTTACTAGCTTTGAAAGAATTCAAGAAAAATATTGATATTAATCAACAACATAATATTTATATTCTTGAAAAAGCTGTATATTATACATCGAATACTATTATAAATTTTGGTAGAAATTCTGGGGATTCAAATTCAAAGTGGGGAGATTCAACTTCGCAAATTCATGATTCTATATATTATAATGATGATATAAAAACGATTACTATTTCTTTGGAAGATATTTTAAATTATCAAGGAGAACCCGATAAAATTTCTTTAATCAAAATAGATATTGAGGGAGGTGAAGAATATATTTTACAGCAAATTTTAGATCTTGAAACTGTAAATAGGTATGTTTCCTTTCATTATGATTGGTGGAAAAACAAAAATTTGGATCGTTTTGAAAAATTAAATCAGCATCAAAAAAATCAAATACGTCAAAATCCATTTTGTAGTTTATTGTTTTCAAAAAAAACCTTTTAAAAAATAAAAAATACATGTCTAAATGAGTCATACTAGTTCTCAAACAATTCTTTGTATGAAACCCAATTGGTTAGGAACTGGGTTATGTAATCAATTATTTTTTATTATTTCTACCATTATTATTGCTCATCAAAAAAAAATTCCAATGGTGAGTTTTGATGATTTTCGTCTAGAACCAATGACTGATAAAATGCGCCCTTTAGGAAATATAATTGATTTGTGTTTTCTCAATCAAATTTCTCAAAAGTACAAGGTGGAAATTTTTGAGAAAAAAAATATACAATTCAAATTATTAAATGTAACTTTTGGAATGGAATCCAAACAATTGGATGTAACAAAAATTATTCAAGAAAGATTTGTCAAGAATAACGAATTATATATTCCAAAAGATACAAAATTAATTCAGCTTCAAGAAGATCCATGTCCTGGGCAACTAAAAAATCTTTTTATTGAATTTTCTTTGAATGATAAAGTTTTCAATGAAACTCATAATGAGTACTTGAATACAAGTATAGATATTAATCATTATCATTCTTTCCAAAATTGGAATGATGCGGATATTAATACACATAATTCTATTATGTTTAATGAAATATTGAAAGATTTACAATTTCACAAAAAATATAATTTTTATATCCATGATGTTTTAGATTTTAATTATCCTAAGAAAATTAATGTAATTCATTTACGAATTGAAAATGATATGAATGGACATATGGCGAAAGAAAATAAAATGAATGTTGAGACCTATATAACTACTTTAGAAAATGTATATATTTCTTGTATACAAAAATTTTTTGATAAAAAAGACTTGATTTTCTTATTGAGCTATAATTTTGAAAATAATGTTGTCAAGTTTTTAAAAAAACAAGGATACAATTTTACCACTACCCCCAAAAATTTTTTCGAGGGAAGAGAACAACATGCCATTATTGATTTGATGATTGGAGAACAATGTAGTGGAACGTTTATAGGGAATTGGAATCATCAACGAAATGTTGGATCCAGCTTTAGTTATGTAATTGGAAAAAGAATTAAAGACAAACATGTAAAACAAATTTATATTGATTTGTATGACATACAAAAATTAGTATGTTAGTGGAATAACATCAGGAGGATCCATGTCAACATACAAAATTTTAGGCATGGTGGAAGGAATTTGATGATAACAAATTGATTTATAATACAAAGAATAACAATCTGTCCATGTATTAGAACCGTGATCTCCAAGCCATGATTCGCACGCGAAACGATCCTGACTTTTTTCTAAAGGTTTACAAGTAGCTAAATAGCTACCTCTTGCCCACCAAAAATTAAACCAAATCCAACCTCTAATACTTGGAAACAATCCTGCTTTTTGTATATTAGGACAACGTTTAAATATAGAAAGAGTATTATCCCAATCCAGAAATAAATTCATGGTTAATTTTCGATTCATGACAGATCTCCAAGTATGAGGATGATTAAAAAACATTCCTTTGGAGTGTAAATATACAAAAATTTTATCTGGAAATTCTTTGGCTAATTGGGAAATTTTTTCAATCGCTGGAAACTCATATTCATTTTTATAAATAGGAGTATAATCCACTTCTTTTTGAACCATACCTGAAATTAATTCTTGTACTTGTCTAATTTCAGTTTCTGTTCCTGAAATAACTACAAATAATTTTGCTTTATCCAAAATCTTGCATCGTAACATATCTCCAATTTGACCTGTTATAAAGTCGCCCCAATTTTTATCTGGATTAATACATATAAAATAGACAATATAAATAGGCTCTTTATCGTTTAAGTGTTGGATTGTATCCACGCCTACATAATTTTTACGTATTGAATAATGAGTAATTGCTTCTTCTTTTGTAAAAATGTCGTTGGAAAAATTTTGTTGATATTGTTCCCAATCCCAGTTATCTGGTAATTCGCAATATTGACGGTTTTCATATTTACCTATTTTTCTGTAATGATGAACAACTTTTTCGTCGTCAAAATTCGTAAGATCCTCATATTTATTTTTATAAAATTCAATGTCAAATGCTTCCGGTAGCACCATTTTTATTTTCA
>Ga0214919_10006813_pt1 | contig 15578 bp, 12 predicted proteins | sample LL1503_MetaG_FD_177994 | JGI IMG/M metagenome (GOLD analysis project Ga0214919, IMG submission 177994) | Freshwater microbial communities from Lake Lanier, Atlanta, Georgia, United States - LL-1503 | ecosystem: Environmental > Aquatic > Freshwater > Lake | place: USA: Georgia | collected... | reverse complement strand
AGCAACTTGCATAATAAATGCATTTTGTGCAGAATTTTGCAAGATTTATTTGAGGTTAATTCAAGAATAATCAGTGTGTTACATGGTTAATCTTGAATTAAGTGTAAGGTACGAAGATAAATGTTACCAATAGTCTCTGGCATGATTATAAATCTGCTTCTCAGTTCTTTTCTCATCCATAATACTACTCATGTAAATTACTAAAGCCTTTTCATCGCTAAATGATAAGTCACCATAATTACTAAATCTTTCACAATACAAAAGTAACTCACTTTTATATGCTTCACAAATAAATACATAAAATGTTATAATTCTGTTTAACCAGTCTATCAAGCTATCCTCATACAAAATCGTCAAAGTTAAAATAAAGATTGTATTTGATATGATTGGTTTTTTACATTAAATTTTAACTCTTAATTCAAATTTTAGGGTAACTCTATCGGGTTAGCTATAACATTATATTTATGGGTAGTGACTGCTTGTTTCACTGGGTGCATTATCCAAATTAAATTTTAAAGGTTCTATATGAAGTATTTAAGATATGTTATATGGCTATTTTGCTTGGTATTACTGATATCTTGCGGGGGTAAATCCTCCTCTGTAAATGCCCCATCTAATCCAGTGCAAGACTTGAGTTTGCTAGGTATATCAACGCCATATTACTTACCAAATGATAGCTCTGTTAGAACTGATGGTTATGTATATTTATACAATAATTCAAATACTTCGTTGACTAATCTTAATTACACTATATCAAATAATATTACAAATACGTCGATTACATTAGGAGCCAATCAGTGTAATTCGATAGCGCCAAATAATTCATGCGCGCTATATTTTTCATTTTTGCGTACAACTAATACTGGCGGATTTAGTATTCAGGTGAGTAATGGAAGCAGTATAGTTACCAGTGATGTAATTGGGATATCCAAGGTTAATACAACTAGCTTAAGTGGTGCAGATGGAATAAAATTGATAAGTGTGCCGTATGTTATAACTAACCGTAATGGATTAGAAACACGAGTAGTTGTGAGTGCGCTAGTAAATTCATCATCAATCGGCAGTGATTTTAATACAATTAAGCTTACTGATTCAAGTGGATCTAAGTTAGATTACGTAGTACTAAATAGCAAAAATGGAGTAGAAAGCCTTACTCAAGGTTATATGGTAACATTTGCATTAAGCTTGCCCTCAAGTACAGCGATAATGCCAATTTATGCGCAAATCGGTAATACAATAGATGGAATATATACGGCTATCGATACATCGACTACATTTATCACCGTAACGCAATTATCATCAACCAGCATATTGAATTTGATACCACAAAATGCAGTGTTAAGCACGAGTAATGAAAGCCAAGTATTTACAATTTATAATGCTGGTAATCAGACCAGTATATCATTTACATTGGTTTTAACGTCATTGAATGGTATCAGTACTGCTGGTAATACTTGTACAGGTATATTACCCCCAAAATCGAGCTGTAGTTACACTACTAGCTTTAGTCCCAATACTATGTTTGGTACGTATAATACAATATTAAGTGTAGCATATAGTGGTGGTGTAGCAGATAATTATGTTTCAGATGTCACTTATAAAGGCGTTGGACACTATGGCTTAATGATCTCTTCAGAAAAAGATCATTTTAGTACTATGATTGGGCAAGCAGAGTCATCGCTATTGACGATCACTAATACAGGCACTGTTGATGAGTCTAACATACAACTAGCTGTTTCAAATAGTAATTTATTTACATTTTCACAGTCTAATCAATCCGATAGCTGTATGTTAAGTGGTGATGTAATTAGCAATAATATTGCTCCTGGATATTTTTGTACAATTGTTTTGACATATCAAGCTAATCAAGTCGAATCCGAGCAATCTACATCCGTATCTGTAGCGTATTATTATAATGGTGTGGATATTTTAAGATCTATTATTAACTTTAATTATTTAACTGTTGAAAAGTATCCTATTATACAAGTATCTCCACGATATGTGCACTACCCAATTTTGGCTGCAGATAATTTTGAATCATCTCTTGCTGTATTTACCGTTAATAATTATGGTTACCAATCTACAAGCGATTTGGCGATTAATTTTTTAAGTAATGAAAATAATATATTTACGATCGTATATAACAACTGTAGCCAAGTTTTGGGGGCGAATGACTCGTGTAGTTTTGCTGTGCTAGCTGGCCCAACAAGTGATGGTGGTTCTTATAGCGGTTCAATAGATGTCAGTTATCAAAATAAGCATGAGATTGAGTCTTTAGCCGTTGAGTTTTATTCGTTGAAGTCATTTGACATAAATTTATTGGTACTAAAAGATAATAAATTTGGTGGTAATGGGGTAGAATCTTCCCCTTTTGTGTTGCCGTATGCTGAGGTTGGCACGATTACATTACGTTATATGAATATTGGTAGTGAGTCCGCCGTTAATTTTACAGTAACACTTCCAGCTTCAGGGGTGATCGGTTATACTCTAGTGTCAAATAATTGTCAAGATAAATTATTAGGGCATAATGATTATTGTGATGTAACTTTTGATACCATAGATTATTATGTAGGTTCGTATAACATAAATTTAAATGATATATTTTATGCTACAAGAGATCAACAATCGGTTGCATCTAGTTGGAATGGTAATTCACAGGTATATGTTTCATTTTTACCTGCTGTTCCCGTTGGGCTAAATAGCTTTGCAATAATCTATAATGGCGACTCATATCCTGGTACTTTTGAGTCAGCTAATCAGTTAATAACTATAGTGTTGCCACAGAATACATATCAATATACCAATCAAGAATCAGCAAGTTTTGTTTCCCAATTTAGTACTGCATCTTCGTTAGATGAAGTTTATGTCGATGGTGCTATACAATCTAGTGGAATAAGTTCACAGAATTTTTGGAACAAAATTAGATACACTGTGAAAGCATTTAAGGGGCAAGCTGTATCGTACGATGTATATGTATTTTGTTGGAATACATTACCTGCAATCCCATCTTCATATCCACCATCTGCATTGGCAACAGATGAAAGTGGTAATATTTATGCTGGTGATACAAATCCAGATTTATTTGTTTATATTGCAGAAAATCAAACATGGAATACAATACAAATTAATTTTAGTGACGATTACGGTGGAGTAACTACTATAGCGCCTATTGATACAAGCTCAGTCTATGCTGGTACTGCAGCGCTATTTGGTGGTCATGAATATTTTGTGACCACTTCAGGTGGTGCTAAATCAATCAATACTTTTCATGAAGGAGCTAAATTTCCATATTCTTCATTTTATTCTGCAGATTTACCATCCAACATAACTCCGTTATATGGCGATTCGTTAGGGAATCTTTGGGCTGGTGATGGTAGTTTAGTATATGATACCTCATCATATGGTAATGTTGTATCAGTTATTTATAGCAATGGTAATATTTGGTTTGCTATTGCTTTTAGTGGTCCTAATAATGATGGATATATATATTATTGTAATACAAGCTTATCCTGTAATCGAGTAGATTCTGGTTCAAACACTTATGTCACAGCTGATGAAAGCGGTAATGCATATGCTGCATGGGCGTCTAGTGGACAGATAATTAAATATGTAGAAAATAATGGGGTAGAATCTTCTAATGCCATTTATTCAATTCCTAATGCATGTCTTGGATCTCCACACTATTGCATGCCCCAGATATTGTACGACAATAATAATCAATTATTATTTTATCTGTATTACAATAATAATATAGGCTATGATGGTCCTGTATTAAACTTTGGAGTTGTAACTGTTGATGGTAATGTTCCAGTAAGCTTACCTTATCCTCCGCAAAATGTATTAAGGCAGTATCCGATAGCAATAGATGCGCTTAATAGCAACATTATATTTATGGGTAGTGATCTCTTGTTTCACTGGATGCATTATCCAAATTAAGTTTTAAAGGTTCTATATGACGTATTTTCGATAGCCCCAAATAATTCATGTGTGTTGTATTTTCATTTTTGCGGACAACTAATACTGGCGAATTTAGTGTCCAACTTAGTAATGGAAGTAATGTAGTTACCAGTGACATGATTGGGGTATCCAAGGTTAATGGAACTGGTTTAAGTGGAATTTATGTGACGCTTTATTGTGGATTGCTAAATTTTGCATGATTCATTATCGGTTTATAATCGCTTGATAATAAGTGGATAGTAGTATTAAGGGCATGATAAAAAATAGCTGGTTTAATGTTGAATAGTAAAATTTTGCATAAGCCTTGCAAATAAAGGCTAAACTAGGTTATAATACCCACCTCAAGCAATGGTGGGTCTCCTTGCATTGTCTACCGCAAAATCTGGTCAGGTCGGGAACGAAGCAGCCATATGCGGATCAGCAAGTGCCAAGGGTTGGGCTCACCTTCCCAACCATTTCAAGCATAAAACTAAAAAATAGATTTCCAGATTAATTTACCAATCCTTCGCCAATTGATTTTCTCATGATAAGTTGATTTACCACTAAATACGCTCATAAAAGCGTTTACTGCGCGCGCACTAGTAAGCATTGGCAAAACTCGTTTCAGATTTTTATTGAGAAAATATGACATTATCCGTGCATAATAAAAATCACTGCCAATCTCTTTATGAAATGCGAGATCGTAATTTACTAATGATTTAAAATCATTTTTAGCTAAAGCATAATTAATTACTTTAGCTGCCAGAAAACCACTTTTTATTGCCGGACGAATACCCTCTGCAGTTAAAGGATCAACACAGCCCGCTATTTCGCCGATTAGCATTACCCGGTTATGAACTAGTTTTTGCCGACCTGAGTAAAGTAATATTGGATGCCCATGCAGGTTTTTTTTGTCCAATTCATTAACCGAGAATTGTTTGGTATAATTTAGTAATTTGTGTGGTAATCCAACTTTGCCTTTTTCTTTTCCTTTGACAAAGCCACCAATGCCCAGCGATAGACCATCTGATTTGGGAAAATTCCACGCATAGCCGCTATCGTTGTAATCAAAATCAATATATAGTTTACCATCACTTTCAGCTGTATAGTGCTCGTATTCCATTGCGGCTAAAATCGTATTTTTTGCCGCATAACCTAGTTTTTTGGCGAGTTTTCCACGTCCACCTTCAGCGATAATGACAATCTTAGCTTGAAATTCACCAATGCTAGTGATGACAGTTGGGGTTTCGTTAGTTGTTATAATATCCTGAACTTCAACTGAGTGTTTAAATTCAACACCTTTGTCTTTAACTTTACTCAACAAATAATTATCAAATTTCTCACGACGAACCATCCATAAGGGATATTTATCAGCAGTTATTTCTTGTCCATTAGCAACCATTACCACGGTATCACAGACTGAGTCGATTGCTGGCTTTAAATCAAAATCCAGATAATTAGCAACTTCTGGCGAAACTCCACCACCACATGGTTTATAGCGCGGAAATTCTGCCTTATCCAGCAGTAAAACTCTAGCACCAGGATTTAATCGTTTGATATTGTAGGCGCAACTTGTACCGGATGGACCAGCACCGATAATAATCAAATCATAGAGTTTAGTCATTAATAATGAATTCCTGTAAGACTTTTCCAGCTAACATAATTCCAAATAGTGCTGGTAGATAACTAATTGTCCCATTGGTTGGACGACCACCAGCTGGATTAACTAAAGGTTTTGCAAAGGGTTCTTCTTCTGAATAAACCACGGTTAAACCTTTTTTTATACCCATTTTACGTAAGCGCAAGCGAATATTACGGGCTAATGCACAGACCTGAGTTTTACTAATATCGGCTAATTTAGCCTTAGTCACATCAATTCGATTACCCGCACCCATACTAGAAACAATTTTTAATTTATGTTTTAAGCAATAGACAATTAAGGCTAATTTGGATTCAATGGTGTCAATACAATCAATCACATAATCAGGTTTATCGCTAAGTAGCTCATCCAGGTTATTTTCATCGATAAACACGGGTAATGAGACTAGTTCAACATCTGGATTGATTGATTTGATTCGCGAGCTAAATTCATCAACTTTAGTTTTGCCAACATTGTCGAGATTAGAAATAAGCTGACGGTTGATATTGGTTATATCGACGACATCATTGTCAATAATCGTAATTTTACCAACACCAGCACGAGCGATTGCTTCAACTACATAACCACCAACACCACCAACCCCAGCAATCAAAATATGTTTACCAGCAAGCTTGGCTAGATTTGCTTCACCAAGCAAAATATTTGTCCGCGTAAATTGTACCAACATTATTTAAACACCATTAAACTAACTATTAGACTTAGAATATATAACCCACCATTTACCATAAAGTGTTTGACTTTGTAATGCGTGTGTTTACCGGCATGGACAAATAACCACATTATCGCAAGAAAAGTTCCAATACAGCTAACGGCTTTTTCCCATGGCAATTGCCAACTGGTTAAAGCTATCCCCATTACGGGTAAAAGTAGTCCTTGAAAGACCATCGCGCCAGTAATATTGGCAATCGCTAAGGTATCTTTACCTTTACGAATCCACATAATACTATTTACTTTTTCAGGTAATTCTGTCGCAACTGGAATTAGTACAACTGAGAGTAAAAATGCTGGGATTCCCAGTGCTTGAGAAGTGCTCGTAATTCCTAAAATAAACACATGCGCAAAATAAACTAATCCAGCAAAACCAATAACTGCTTGAATCGCGACGGTTGCAATGTTATTCGGTAATTTAAAATAATGCTTGAGATACAGTTCATCTTCTGCCTCAGTGCCATGACCGTCTTTAACCAAATCGCTGGATGCGCGAATAGTTAGCATTACATAGAAAAAATAGCTTAAAATTAAGGCCGCTACTACCATTGCATCAAGAATATTACTCTGGAAGAAATTATGACTGAAAGCTAATAATATCGCTAAAAAATAGCCAAAGCTAAAAAATTTGAGATCACGATTTAATCCAGTTTTTTCCGGGCGAATTAAACCATTCATTCCACGTTTGCGCCATACTGAAAATGCCATTAAAGCAATTGATAAGGTCGATAACATTAGTGGTGGACCCAAAATCGCACCAACTCCAATTTCAGCACCAAAATTAAGTGGCCCTTCACCATGTGGAGTACCAAATAAGGCGATTAGTGGTACGATTGCTTCGGGCAATGCGGTACCAACGGCAACAAAGACTGAGCCAGTTACGCCTTCGGAAATTCCTAATGACTCACCAAGATGCTCCAGTGCATTACAAAAAACCATTGCTGCGACTAGAATAAACACCATTCCGACTATGAGTTGTAACAAATTAACCATTCATCTTTTCCTGTAACAGTGGGTAGAGTGCATTAATATCTGGGGATTTGGCAAAAAGCAGAGTAAACGCAGTTGCCGCTTGCTGAATTAACATTCCTAGCCCATTTGCCTGAGTAATCCCGGGATTGAGTTGCTCCATGGCTTTTAGAAATAATGTCTGCTTGGCGGTGTAAATCATGTCATACGCCAGCGCATGAGCGCCTAATTGTTTTACCTGGCTAAATAAAGTATTTTCAGCTATATTCGGCGTGGTATTGATTACAATATCATAACTAATCGCATCATCATATGCATCCAGTAACTTAGATTTTTGCACAAAATCATCCAGTTTAGAGCTGTCCCGCATCAATAAATCAATCCGCCTAGGTGCTTCTACCTCTAATGAACTAAGCACTGAGTAAATAACGCTACCACTACCAATTATCAAAATATTTTTATCTTTTAAATTATGACCCATGCGACGTAAGTCGGCAACTAAACCAACGCCATCAGTATTATCCGCCAGTAATAGTCCATCTTTGGCAAGCAAATGATTTGCCGTTTGAGAGAGCAAGGTTTGTGGGGTATGGCGGTTAGCTAATGCATAAGCACGAGCTTTAAATGGTGCTGTTACGCTTAATGCATGTCCACCACTAGCAAAAAAATCCCGAGCCATATGCTCAAAATCATCAATTGGTGCGCAGATTTTGTTATATTCCAACTCAATTTCACACTGATGGGCAAACTCACTCCAAATCAATGGTGAGAGGCTATGCGCAATTGGATTGCCAATAACCGCTAATTTATACATAATAAAGTACCTATTATTCAGTTCAATCCGTGATTTTAACATTATCTACACTCTTCGTCTTTGAAACTTGGACTTTGTCGGATTTCAAAAAAGACTCCTTATGTAGATCTGCTACACCGCGTCGTCTTTTTTATCAATCCTTCGCGTCCACGTTTCAAATACTGTGAGTGGATGTCTAACAGTACGCTCTTTGTCTGATAACAATCCTGATATTACTCTGGTTTGGATGGTATAATCTGGCAAAATTTTAGTGAGTATTAGCACATGCCAAATTTATATCTTATTCCAACCAGTCTTAATCCAGAAATCAATGCGTCAGTTTTAATTGAAGAGCAGAAAGCACAGATTCACCACCTGAAGCACTTTATCGTTGAAACCGCAAAAACTGGGCGGGCGCATCTCAAACAGCTTGGCTTGGCCTTGCCATTACAGCAGCTCGAAGTGTTGGAGCTTAACAAACATAAACAGGACTATAGTGCCTTAATCGAACCGCTCAAGCAAGGGTTTGATGTTGGGTTAATTTCCGATTGTGGTTGTCCGGCGGTGGCTGATCCTGGCAGTCGCGTGGTGAGTATTGCTCATGCAATGGGGTTTAATGTCGTGCCACTAATAGGACCTAGTTCTATCCTGTTAACTTTGATGGCTAGTGGATTGAATGGACAAAAATTTAGCTTCTTAGGCTATTTACCAGCTGAGCCAGCGGCACGTAAAACACGACTCAAGCAGCTGGAGGGGCAAATTCTCAAAGAGGGCATTACTCAGATTTTTATCGAAGCACCATTTCGCAATCAGCATCTATTTGATGCCTTACTAGCTGGTCTTAATCATGAAATTAAACTTTGTGTTGGTATTAATCTAATGACTGAAGATCAACAAATTATTAGCAAAAGCATCGGACAATGGCAACGTAAAGCTTTACGTTTAGATAAACAAGAAGTGATTTTTTTAATCGGACAATAGATAAGCCGAATCAGTTACGCATGATTTCGTCAAAATGTTAAAATTACGCACGGAGTTATGCCATACAAATAATAATTATACGGGAATAAGTAAAACATGAAACAAACAAAAATTATTGCAACTATGGGGCCAGTATCATCGAGTCTGGATATGATGGAGAAACTAATCAAAGCAGGTGTAAATGTATTCCGTCTAAATTTCTCACATGGTACGCACGAATTTAAAGCTGAAAATATACAAAACATCCGTAAAATTGCCGCTAAACTATCTGTACCTGTAGCAATTATGGGTGATCTGCAGGGCCCTAAAATCCGGGTCAGTAAATTTGAAAATAATCAAGTAGATTTGGCCAATGGAGATGTTATTGTTCTTGATACAGCATTTGATGGGCTTGGCAATGCAAAATTGGTTGGGGTTGATTACAAAGAATTAGCTCATGATGTAAAACCGCAAGATATTTTACTCCTTGATGATGGAAAAATCACTTTTACCGTTGCTAAAGTAGAAGGTAGCAAAATCACCTGTAACGTTACGCAAGGTGGAATATTAAAAAACAACAAGGGTATTAACAAACTAGGTGGTGGTTTAACTGCGCCAGCCTTAACCGAAAAAGATTTGGATGATATTAAGTTTATTGCTACTCAAAATCTGGATTATGTAGCGGTGTCATTTCCCAAAGAGGAGGGTGATATTATTTTTGCCCGGCGTAAATTAGTTGAAGCTGGTTCTAAAGCACAAATAATTGCTAAAATCGAACGTACTGAAGCGGTATTTAAAAATCTTGATGCCATAATTAAAGCCAGTGATGGGGTAATGGTTGCGCGTGGTGATCTGGCGGTAGAAGTAGGTGAAGCTTTAGTCCCCGGGATGCAAAAGAAAATGATTCGTCTATGTCATAAATATCACAAAGTTTCAATCGTCGCAACCCAAATGCTTGAATCAATGATTGAAAATCCGGTAGCAACTCGTGCCGAAGTGTCAGATATTGCCAATGCAGTTTTAGATGGAACTGATGCGGTAATGTTATCTGCGGAGACAGCTAGCGGTAATTATCCGTTACAAGCGGTTGAAACTATGGCACGGGTATGTGAAGAGGCAGAAAAAATGGTGGATAATAATATTGAGGCACATTTTGTTCATGAGAAATTTGCCAACACCCAGCAAACTATTTCTATGGCGGCATTATTTACCGCTTATCATATGGAAGCTAAAGCTATTGTTGCACTTACCACTTCAGGAGCGACTGCACGCTGGATGTCACGCGTAATTAGCGGAGTGCCGATTTATGCGATTACCGATTCACAGGAAGCGTTACAAAGCATGGCGATGTATCGTGGTGTTTATCCGTTTTTTATGCAACATCGCGCAACTAATTCTAACGAACATGCAAACGAAGCCTGCGACTTCTTACGTCGTCAGCATATTTTGGCTGAAGGTGATATGATTATCGCGACAATGGGTGAAAGAGTGTCGAAGATTGGTAGTACTAATTCACTAAAAATCATCAAAATTTAATTATCACTTAGAGCCAGCCATTTGGATTGAACCTGATCCAGATGGTTGTCTTTCACTTCATAATTTTTAACGTAGGGTTTAACTAAGCGTGAATAACTTGGCTGATAAAGTGGGATAATCGGATAGTCAGCTAATACTAGCTCCAAGGCTTGATGGTAATAACGCGTTTTAGTTGTCTCATCTGTTGCCTTGTCTGCCGCAGCGATTAATTTGTCATAGGTCGGATTACAATAGTGTGAGTTATTTAAACGACTACCGCAAATATACAAATTAGTATAAGCTGTTACCGAATTATATTCCGCATTGCTACCATCACGTGCAATTTCAAAATCTCCATTTTGGCGACTGCTTAAAAAGGTTTTCCATTCTTGATTTCTAACTTCTACCTGAACGCCTAATACATCATGCCACATGCTGGCAAGAGCAAGAGTCCGTTTTTTATTGCCCTCGTCGTTATTATACAAAATAGTAATTTTAAGCGGTTTTGCGCTACTGTATCCAGCAGCAGTATAGAGCTTTTTAGCAGTTTCAATTTGTTTATTGCGTGGCAAACTTTCCCACGGGTAATGAATATCAGCATAAGCTGCATCGGCAATGGTTGGTGTTACGGTTGAATATAGTGGCAGGCGATTTTCATCGGTAATAATCTTGCTAACTAAGGTTGGACGGTCAATTGCCATCGTTAATGCCTGACGTAATTTAAGATCTTTAAATATTGCTAACTGCATATTAAAATCATAATAAACCAATGCTTCATAATTAGTTCGCTGCACTTCTTGTGGATATTCACTAATTAAACGCTGAGTATCATTAGTTGGCAAACTAAAAGTCATATCCAAATCTCCACTTTTATAAGCGTTGAGAGCTGAATTACGCTCACTGTATGGGGAAAATTTAACCGTTGGAATTGCAACTTGTGCTGCGGCATAATAGTAAGGATTCTTTTTAACTAAAATTTCACCATTTAGCACATGTTCGACTAATTGATAAGCACCCGAGCTGACCATGTTTTGTGGCTTGGTCCACTCTGAATTATATTTATTAATCGTATGCGCTGCTAATACCGCAAATGCTGGTAAGGTTAAATATTTTAAAAAATCCGGGGTTGCTTGAGTTAGATTAACTTGAAAAGTTTTTGCATTAATTGCATGGACTCCAAGGCTAGCAGCTGGTTTTTTACCTTGGGCTATTGCTGGAGCGTTAAGCACATTGTTTAATAGCTGTGCATATGGCGCACCAAAAGCCGGATTAGCCAAACGTTGCCATGAAAAAACAACATCATTGGCAGTGATTGGTGTTCCATCCGAAAACTTAATACCATCCCGTAAATGAAAGGTGTAGCTTTTGCCATCTCGGCTAATGGTCCATTTATCAGCTAAACCAGCAATCAGCTGATTCTTTTGATCAAAATCCACCAGCCCCGCAAATAAATCATTAGTTACTCGTGCCGAAGAAGTATCCGCGAGTAACTGCGGATCTAGCGAGGGTGGCTCACTACCAATATCCACGCGGAGTTGATCTAGCGGATGGGTGAGCTTAGCTGTTGCAGGTGCATTGTCATTAGTACATGATATTAGCAACAACACGGATAATAGCGTTGGGATAATTAATTTACGAGAATTAGTTACTTCCATCAAATGCCACCCTTTCATATTTGTCACATAAGTTTAGGATTGTAGCGCATCATGCAATAAATTTTCTAATTTTTGACTATCCGCCTCGATTTCTGGATTTTTAAAGATATCATGCGAGATAAAAGTTGGCAAGCTATTTAGACCAACAAAGCGTAACGCATTATGTACCGCCATAAATGCATTATCCACACCTAAAGCATTAAAAAATTGTCCATCTGTTTCAAATGCTTCAACTGGTGCATTACAGGTAATTGAAAGCATATATTTACCGCTTAACATACCACCACTGCCGTATTTTTTGCTGGCATCGTCAATTACGCGTCCGTCATGTTGATAGATCTTACCTTGCCCTGCCATAAATACTTCATCTATATACTTTTTACCCAACCACGGCAAACTCATCCAGTACATTGGAAATTGTAAAATTACTAAATCAGCGTCAACTAAGCGGTTAACTTCTTGTTCAATATCATAACCATCATCGACATTCACCATCGTATATTCAATTTGATTATTATCTAAAACTTTGCTCATAATCTCAATATAATGACGGGTTAAATTACCTTCGGCAATTCCATTCCATTTTTGGTGAGCGTTTACAATGTGAACTTTTTTGATTGACATAGTGTATATCCTTAAAAATTTTAATAGCGTATTGTAACCATAATTGGTTAAATTAACAAGTACTTACATAAATGTGGTATAGTATCTAAATATATACTATTGCTGTTGTATTTTGCTTTTATAGGGAAATAAAGTTATGTCAAATATTCACGATGAGGATTGTCCAGTCGCTGTAGTGTTAAGAATTTTAGGTGGGAAATGGAAGTTATCTATTCTCTGTGCGCTTTTAGGGGGAACCAAACGTTTTAGTGAATTATGCCGTTTAAATTCTGGAATCACGCAACGGATGCTAACTAATCAGCTTAGGGAGTTAGAGGTGGATTTAGTGGTGAGTCGCAAAGTTTATGCGGAAGTTCCACCTAAAGTTGAATATTCATTAACCGAAATTGGTAAAAAGCTACAACCAATTTTGCAACAATTGGAAGAGTGGGGGCAGACTTACCTAGAGGAAACCAAACCTCAATAAGACCTTCATTACATAATTGTCTTAGCTTTTATACTATAATGTTAAAATAAGCTATTACGTTTTTAAGGGGGACTTATGTTAGCAACAGAACGCCGTAAGTGGTATCTAGGATTTGGAATTGTTTTAATTTTTTTCTTTGTATTGTTGATTATTGTTCAGGCAAATTGGTACTGGAGTTTTAGTCTAATCGGAATGCTTGCTGCGCTTGGAATATATGATCGCTTACAGCGCAAACATACTTTATTACGCAATTTTCCGGTACTAGGTCACATGCATTATATATTAGAGTTCTTTCGTCCGGAAATCCAGCAATACTTTGTAGCCAGCGATGATAGCGAACGTCCTTTTGACCGTAAAACACGAACAATCGTCTATGAGCGTGCCAAGGGTATTGCGGATACTATTTCATTTGGAGGTGATAAAGACATCATGAAAGCTGGTTATGAATGGGCATTGCATTCCTTAGCCCCCAAGCAGCATAGTAATGTTGATTCCAGAATTATAATTGGTAATGAGCAATGTACTCAGCCTTACTCGGCCTCACGATTGAATATTTCTGCACTTAGTTTTGGTGTTTTGTCTAAAAACGCAATTATGGCATTAAATTTAGGTGCTAAAAAAGGCAACTTCCTCCATAATACAGGAGAAGGTGGACTTACTGAGTATCATTTGCAAGGTGGTGATGTTGGAATGCAAGTGGCTACTGCTTATTTTGGCTTTAGAACTGAAGATGGTAATTTTGATTCTGAAAAATTTAAACAACAAGCAAACCTAGCGAATGTCAAGCTAATTGAAATCAAATTATCCCAAGGCGCGAAGCCAGCTTATGGCGGAATATTACCTAAAGAAAAAATAACACCTGAGATTGCGCGGATTGGTGGTATTGCCATGGACAAAGATCTAATCTCTCCACCAACCCATAAAACATTCTCAACACCAGAAGGACTCTGTCATTTCATCGCACAACTGCGTGAATTGTCCAATGGTAAGCCAGTTGGATTTAAGCTGTGTATTGGTAAAAAAACCGAATTTTTTGCGATTTGTAAAGCTATCCTTAAAACTAGCATCTATCCGGATTTTATTGTTGTTGATGGTATGGAAGGTGGAACAGGTTTTGCACCAGCAGAGTTTGTTGATTCAATTGGAATGCCTCTTCAAGAAGCCTTGGTTTTTGTTAATAATGCATTGCTTGGCTGCGATTTACGTAAACATATTCGAATTATTGCCAGCGGTAAAAATGCAACTGGTTTTGATATGGTTAGAATGATGGCACTTGGTGCGGATATAATAAATTCAGCTCGGGCAATGATGTTAGCACTTGGTTGTATCCAATCTAAGCAGTGCGATAACGATACTTGTCCGGTAGGGGTTGCAACCCAAAACCCACGTTTATTTAAAACATTGGATATTAGCGATAAATCTGAACGAGTTTATAATTATCATACTTCGACGGTTAAAAGCTTTACCGAGTTGGTTGGTGCAATGGGCTTAGAGAATCCAAGTGACATTCTCCCATCAAGTGTGATGCGTCGGATTAATGACTATGAGGTTCGCGGTTTTGATGAGATTTATGAATTTATTAAACCGGGCTGTCTATTAGATCCTGAAACTGTGCCTGCGCAATACAAACGCTTCTGGGAGGCTGCGCTGCCAGACACATTTACTTGTGTTCATTAATTGGCATATCAAAAAGCAGTATCTGCAATTTTATTACCAATTAAAATGCAGGTACTACTGCTCCACGATATTTCTGTTGGATGAATGTCTTCATCTCCGGTGAGGTGAGAGCTTTGGCTAAGGCTTTCATTTTGGGTAAATTAATCTCATCAGCTCGTACCGCTACCAGATTAACAAATGGGCTACTTTTTTGCTCAAGCAATGTAGCTTTAGTTGGGTTTAAGCCGGAAAACATCGCCAAATTAGTAGTCATCAATACGATATCAACTTGTTTGGAACTAAATACACGGGGTAACATTGATGGGTCTAGTTCGACGATCTCTACGCCATACGGATTAGCCGTAATATTTTTCTTAGTAGGTAAATCAATCCCGGGTTGAACCTTGATTATTCCATTGGCTTGTAGAATATTTAGTGCTCGTCCTTCATTGGTGGCGTCATTTGGTACGGCTATTTTAGAACCTTTTATAAGGTCTGTTGGTTTTTTACTTTTAGCAAATTTAGCTTCACTTGAATTGGTGTATGCTCCCATCGGTTCCAAGTGCACATCTACCAAATCAACTAAGTTGGCATGATGGTCTTTATTGTACTGCAGTAAATAAGGTTTAGTCTGGA
>Ga0214919_10006812_pt1 | contig 15578 bp, 10 predicted proteins | sample LL1503_MetaG_FD_177994 | JGI IMG/M metagenome (GOLD analysis project Ga0214919, IMG submission 177994) | Freshwater microbial communities from Lake Lanier, Atlanta, Georgia, United States - LL-1503 | ecosystem: Environmental > Aquatic > Freshwater > Lake | place: USA: Georgia | collected... | reverse complement strand
ACCACTGCTTCAATCACTCTTGCTAAAAATTCGTTTTCGGTGCGTCCTGCATCTTCTGCATAAAATTCAACATCATCTGTAAAGTTGCGCGCCAACTTGACTGCGTTAATGGCGCGTTCAATAATTTCTTCCCGTGTGGCATTAAATTTATACTTGATGTGTAAATCGGATGTGCCGATACCTGTATGAATTCTAAAACGCTTCGCTGGTTTTAATGCTGCAGCAGCCACTTCAATATCATTTTGCACCGCGCGGGACAAACCACATACCACCGTATTTTTTAATGTTTTGGCTATTTGATGTACCGACTCAAAATCACCTGGGCTTGAAACCGGAAATCCTGCTTCCAAAATATCCACGCCCAACTCCTCCAACCTAACTGCCAGATCCAGCTTTTCCTTACTGTTCAATTTACAACCAGGAACCTGTTCGCCGTCCCTTAAAGTGGTGTCAAAAATGTAGACTTTTTCATTCATCTTGATTTCTATTTAAAAGTATTCGAAAAAGATCCTTATAGGCAGGTTTTTGAGGTCCTTGCCGGCAAGCAACTTATTGATTTTGAATCTGTTACAGATACAAAACGGGCCCTTGGCCCGTTTATTGTTCAAATTTACCCTATATCAACAAGTAATTCACATCATTTTTAGTGTTAATTTACAATGTGTAATGGCAATATAATTTGCTTAATTAATTGATTTTCAATATTTTGAGTTAAAATCAGCTACGATGCCCAACCTCAGCACGGACGCTTTATTTATTTTGGTTAAATCCCTAGAAAGGGCCGAAAAACGCAACTTCAAATTATACGTGAAGCGCAATTCGGCGTCTGCTGATTTAAAGATCATCCAGCTTTTTGATGCTTTGGACAAAATGAAGGAATATGACGAGGAGGTTTTATTGAGCAAAAACGAGTCCCTTCAAAAACAACAGCTCTCCAATTTAAAGGCCCATTTATACGATCAAATTTTGTCCAGCTTACGTATTGTGAAGCAAAACGAAAACATTGATTTGCAAATTCATGAGCAATTAGACCACGCCAAAATTTTATACAATAAAGGACTTTATATTCAAAGTTTACGTTTGCTAGAAAAAATTAAAACACTTACTAAGCAAAATAATCAAGTTACTTATTTATTACAGGTATTGTTTTTAGAAAAAAAGATTGAGTCCTTACACATTACTCGTAGCATACAAGATCGTGCCAAACAATTGAGTGATGAAATTGACGAAGCGAATGAACGCTTATCACTCATTGCACAATCCTCTAATTTATCCCTACAATTATATGGTTGGTATATTCAACATGGTCATGCACGTAATGATGAAGACCGAACTGCATTAGATCTTTTGATGCAAGATCCCATTTTAGAAAAAGTAAAAACGGCTAATGGATTTTATGAAAAACTATATCGCTACCAATGTCATTGTTGGTATGGATTTATTAATCAGGATTTTTTATTGCATTATAGATACAGTCAAAAGTGGGTAGATTTATTTGAAGCTTCCGACAATATGAAGCAAAATGAAACGGCTCAATATATTAAAGGACTCCACAATTTAATTAGCGCTCATTTTGATTTAAGAAATTTTCAAAAATTACAAGAAACCATTTTGATTCTTGAAAATTTTAGTAATACTTCCATTGTATTAAACAATAAAAATAATTTAATTCAATCTTTTATTTATTTATACATTGCTAAAATTAATAAGCACTTTTTAGAAGGTAGTTTTAGCGAAGGCCTTACCATGATACCCAGTATGGAAGCGAAGTTGAAAGAGATTGATCTTTATTTAGATAGTCATCGCATACTAGTATTTTATTATAAAATTGCTTGCTTATTCTTTGGTGCTGGAAAGCCTGCTAAAGCAATTGATTATTTAAATCGTATCATTAATTGGAAAGTGAATTTGCGTGACGATATTCAATGTTATGCGCGTTTATTGCATTTAATTGCGCATTATGAATTAGGCAATATGGAAGTAGTAAGTTATTTATCTAAATCGGTGTATCGATTTATGTATAAGATGAAAAACTTAAGTACGGTAGAAGAAGTGTTATTTAATTTTTTAAGAACTTCTATTCAACAAGGCGGTGCCGAAAATAGTTTAGTCAATAAAAATGTTGATATTAAAAAAGCATTTACTGATTTATTAGAAGCACTAAAACCTTTAGAGAAAAATAAATTAGAAAGTCGCGCGTTTATGTACTTAGATATTATTTCTTGGTTAGAAAGTAAAATTCAAGGCAAGGAAGTACAAGCGATAATTCAAGAAAAATTTAAGGGGTTATCTTCCTAGTCGTCCAATTAAAACAATCGCCTGCAGACATCATCTTAAAAGGTTTGATGACTCTGCCCCATTCCTTTTTTTGTTGTTCCCAATCCTTCGGATCAAATAATAATGCATAAGATGCTCCAATCACTTTAAATTGTTGCGCATCCACAATGATAGCAGTAGACTCATCTATAGCCACTCCTATATTAGTAGGATAATATTCAATCACTGGAATTAAATCAAATTGTCTGTTGCGTGCCAACACATGTTGATCAATGGCTACATTTTGTACAAAGGAAAAGGCAGGTTCAAAATCGTATTTTTTAGTGAGGTCATTGCGGGCATCGCCCCCTACCAATAAGGATCCCATGATAGTAGCCCCCGCCGAAGTACCCATTATCACGCCACCTCTTTTTAATAACGCAATGAATTCATCATATAATTTGGTGCCCCCATAAGCAGCTGTCAATAAAGCCTGATCACCTCCTCCAAAAAAGATACCCTTGGCTTTGCGGATTAACTCAATATTTTTAGGATCATCCGCTTCTTTTTTATTGCGGGTATGTATGGTTGATAAGTTCGTAAATCCTCTTGAAGTAAATTTAACTAAGTGTCCGCCCTCTTGAATGTATTTTTCATCACTTGTCGCTGTAGGGATATATACTACTGGCTGATCTTTGCCTCCACAATATTGAGCGAATAAGGTAAATAGAGAATCGGGCATATTTCCACCGCCTACAATAATTAGTTTTCCTGCGTAATTAAAATAAGGATTTTGTTGTGTAGGGTTATTTTGTTTAGTAGAGTTTATTTGTTGTGCACGCAAAGATTGCATCGCTAACAAAAAACAAACAGTACTGAAAAAAAATATTTGAAATTTTTTCATAATTACAACAGGTTAAAGACAATCTAACTAAACGCTTAGAACTATTTAATAAAAAAGTCAAATAGTTGTCTATTGTTACTCTTTTTATCTAAGCATACATCTCTTCAATATCTTTTTCAAAGTTTGCTAACACCACTTTACGTTTCATACTTAACTTAGGTGTCATCTCTCCTTTATCAATAGTCCATTCACGTGGTAGTAAGGCAAACTTTTTAACTTGTTCCACTTGATTGAATAAAGCATTGTACTCACTCATTACACTTTCAAACATAGTTAACACCATTGAATTTTTGATCATCTCTTGGTTCGTAGTGTATTGTATGCCATGTGTTTTTGCCCACTCTTTTAATTTTGCAAAAGAAGGAACTATTAAAGCACTTACAAATCTTCTATTATCTCCTATCAACATAATCTGCTCTACAAAAGGACTTTCCTTCATTTTATTTTCGATAGGTTGCGGTGCTACATATTTTCCACCACTGGTTTTAAACAACTCTTTCTTGCGATCAGTGATTTTTAAATACTTGCCATCAATAATTTCTCCAATATCTCCTGTATGTAACCAGCCATCAATAATGGTTTCGGCTGTCAAGTCGGGACGTTTGTAATAACCCAACATCACACTAGGTCCTGCCACACAAATCTCGCCATCGGCCTCTAATTTATATTGCACGCCATCGATCACACCACCTACCGTTCCGTATTTAGTGCCGCCTGGATTTCTGCTATTAATACTTATAATAGGACTGTTTTCGGTAGGCCCATACCCTTCATACACGGGTATTTGCGCTGCATTAAATATGCGCAATAATTTTACTTGACAAGCAGCTCCGCCTGTGACTATGAATTTAACATTGCCTCCCAATGCTTCACGCCATTTTACAAATATGATTTTATTAGCCAGCTTTAATTGAAAACGATACCACCATGAACCTGGAATTAAATTATCATATTTTTCACCTAATCCCACTGCCCAGAAAAATAATTTTCGCTTGATACCAGTTAAAGATTCGCCTGTGATCATTATTTTTTCAAACACCTTTTCCAACAATCTAGGTACCGTTGAAAAACCATCTGGATGAATTTCTTTTAGGTTATCCCCAATGGTTTCTAAACTTTCGGCATAATAAATACTCATACCACTAAACATATAAATGTAAGAAGCCACTTTTTCAAAAATATGATTGAGTGGTAAAAAGCTTAATACTTTTTGAGTGGGCTCATCTTGAAAAGGGAAATGTTTTTTTCCGCATTGTATATTAAAATACACACTCTTATGTGTTAACATCACACCCTTAGGAGTGCCTGTTGTTCCTGAAGTGTAAATAAAAGTAAGCACTTGTTCCACCGGAATGGTTTGCTTAATTTGATTCACTTGATTTAATAAATTTTCATCCTTTGATTTTAATTCGGTCCAATGTTTAGCTCCAGGAATTTTATCAAACGTATAAATATCTTTTAAGCATTCTACTTTGTCTTTAATTGACATGACCTTATCATACAATTCCTGATTGCTTGCGAAAATATATTGTACTGATGCATCGTTTAAAATAAAAGTAAGTTCCAATGGATTGGTGGTGGGATACACGGGTACCCAAATTAATCCTAATTGTTGCGCTGCCATATCGGCGAACAACCACTCCGGACGATTGGTACTAATCACCGCAATTTTATCCGACCCTTCGGGTGAAAAATTATGTGCAGACAATCCTAAGCTTAATAAACCAGCGCTTAACTCGTTTACATTTTGAGCCACTTCCTGTGTTGAATACTTACGCCAAACGCCATTTTCCTTGGCGGCTAACATATCTTCTTGAGGGAAATGCTTTAATTGATGTTCGATACAATCGAAGAGTCTTTTTATTTCCATATAGCAGGCAAATTGTGTAACAAAGTACAAAAAACGAGGCAGAAAAAAAAGAATTCAGGGCACAAAAAAACCAACCTTAGGAGTTGGTTTTTAATATTTTAATTAAAATTGATTGATTATGGGGCTCTCTTTTCATTCCACATTTTGAACAGAAATAAAATAATTGCTTTTATTTTATTTTTTTCTATCTAACCATGAATTAAGTGCGTCAATAAACCATCACGCAACTTTGGCTCAAACCAAGTGCTTTTAGGGGGCATCACCTCACCAGCATCTGCAATGTTAAATAATTGGTCAATAGTTACTGGATACAAACTAAAAGCCACAGTCATCTCGCCACTATCTACACGCTTTTCTAATTCCCCTAATCCACGAATCCCGCCTACAAAATCAATTCGTTTATCGGTACGTTGATCTAAGATGCCTAATAATTTTCCTAAAATATTATTTTGTAAAATAGTCACATCTAACACGCCAATAGGATCGTTGGTATAAGTGCCTTCCTTAGAAATAAGTGCATACCATTTTTTATCAAGATACATTCCAAACTGATGTAACGAACTTGGCTTCAACGCACCCTCGTGTTCGGTTAACGTAAAATCATTTTGTAAAGCTTGAATAAAATCTTCGGCACTATGTCCATTCAAATCTTTTACTACACGGTTGTAATCCATGATTTGTAATTGATTGGATGGAAATAAAGTAGTTAAAAAATACGGAGAGATTTTTTTGACTTCATCCCCTGGTTTAGTCACCGCTTCTTCACTTAATGCCACCAACACTTTTGCTGCAGATGCTGCACGATGATGTCCATCGGCGATATAAGTACAAGGAACTTCGGCTGCAAATATTTGTGTAATTTGATCGATAGTTGATTCATCGCTTACGGCCCAAACCGTATGCTGTATGCCATCTTCGGCAGTAAAATCGTACACTGGATTTTTAGTAGTCTTCCACTTTTCTATTAAAGTATCTATAGATGCTTGATGGCGATACGCTAAAAATACATTTCCAGTTTGTGCACCCGTGGTTTTGATATGATTGATTCTATCTAATTCCTTTTCGGGTCTTGTAAATTCATGCTTTTTAATAATATCATTATTATAATCATCAATACTGCTCACACATACTAAACCCGTTTGTGCTCTGCCCTCCATAATGAGTTGATAAATATAATAACAAGGTTTTGATTCTTTAAACAACACATCTCTTTGTAAAAACGCATTTAAATTATTGTATGCTAATTCATATACTTCCTTACTATGAATGTCGGTTGTTTCAGGTAAATCAATTTCACTCTTTGTAATATGTAAAAAAGAATAGGCATTTCCAACAGCTTCTGCTTTGGCTTCTGCACTATTTAAAACATCGTAGGGTTTACTTGCAACTTGTTTCGCCAATTGGGGCTGAGGACGAACTGCTTCAAAAGGACTAATTTTTGCCATGGGCGCAAATATCGTTCTTTTTAGCCAAAATTATATCTGAATGAAAGAGTAAATTCAGAAAAATATGAACTCTTAATAATAATTTTTAAGTAAAACGAATGGGAAGGTATAATGCTATGGATGTGAAGCTGCAAATTGTTTCATCAATTCACAAAAAGCTTGCACACTTGTTAACGGAAGGGCATTATACATGCTCACTCTAATGCCACCCACGGTTCTGTATCCTTTGACACCAATCATTCCTTGCTTTTTACATAGTTCTAAGAAGGGTGCTTCGTGTTCTGGATTCGTCAAAAAGAAAACTGCATTCATGATGCTTCTATCTTCTTTTGCAATGGGACAATAGAATGCAGTTGAACTATCTATAGTATCATATAGTAAAGTTGATTTTTCTAAATTGCGTCTTTCCATTTCTTGTAATCCACCTTGTTGCTCAATCCATCTTAAGGTTAATAAACTTACGTAGATAGAAAAAACGGGAGGCGTATTTAATAAAGAACCTGCTTCAATATGTTTTTTATAATCCAATATCGCAGGAATTTTGCGATTCACTTTTCCAAGTATTTCTTTTTTAACTACCACTATAGTAACACCTGCCGCGCCCATATTTTTTTGTGCACCTGCATAAATTAAATCAAATTTTTGGAAGTCGGTGGGGCGACAAAATATATCCGAACTCATATCACCTACTAATAACGCATTGGTCTGAGGGTATTGATGCCATTGAGTTCCCTCTACTGTATTGTTAGTGGTAATATGTAAATAAGTAGCGTTGTTGGGAATATCTAAATCTTTATGTAAGTAGGTATGTTTTTTATCGGAAGTATCTGACACTACTTTCACTGGACCAAAAATACTCGCTTCTTTGACTGCTTTATTTCCCCATACTCCATTATCACAAATAGCAGCCAAGCCTTTCTCATCCAATAAATTCATAGGCACTTGCATAAACTGCATCGTTGCTCCACCTTGTAAAAAAAGAACTTCATATTCATCCCCTAATCCCATTAATCTTTTTATAGTTTGTTGCGCTTCGGTGACAACATCCACAAACCAACTCGTGCGATGTCCTATTTCTAAAATAGATAATCCTGTGTTATTAAAGTTATGTATGGCAGCAGCAGCCTGCTCCAACACTTCCGGTGGTAAAATAGAGGGACCTGAATTAAAATTATGTAATTGCATTTATGATATTATAAAATGTACACTTCTTGAAAATATTATTTTTCTATACTTTATTCTTACGAACATTATTCTTCTACTGTAGTGACACCGCCTGAAACTACATACTTCATTGCCTCTGCTGCATTTACTCCTTTAGGTAATTTTTTAATTCTTTCACTAGATACTATATAAGTAATGCCAGAAATCGCATAGGAATGGGGCACATACACTGTTACATAATCTTTTAATCCAAAATGTTCGGTGTTTTGTTGAGTGATAAAACCAATACGCCATACTTCATTAGAATCTACATTCACTAAAACGGGTTGATCAAATTTTTTCTTATTGCCTGCAAAAGCTTCTAAAAAATCCTTTACTACCGAATAAATAATTTTAACCCCGGGTGTTTTTTCTAAAAGTTTATCAAAAATAGCTACCAGTCTTTCTACAAAAAAGAGAGAAGATAACCAGCCTACTAAAACCACTAAAGTTAAAGCGACAATAAAACCTAAACCGGTTACTTTGGGTATTTGCCCATCGACCGATGCAAATTGAACCGGAAATAAAAAGTTAAGGAGGTTAGGTAGAAAGTTATCTACCCAATTAAAGAGACTCACCACCACCCAAATGGTGACACCAATGGGCGCCAACACCACTACCCCTTGGAAAAACCATTGAGCAAATGTGCTTAAAATACGTTTTTGGATAGCTTTTTGCCTTAAACTGGGCATTTTTACATGATTTAGGCCCAAATTTCATACAATTTTGCCATTCAGCATAATATTATATAATTAACCTTAGAAACTTTGAAAACGATTTAAGTTTCCGTAGTTTTGCGCCTTCAAAACAAGGATATGGAAAACAGAATACTATGGAAGGCCCGTGATTTGATGCTTTTTCATGGCGTCAAGCATGTGACCATGGACGACCTTGCCACTCAATTAGGGATCAGCAAAAAAACCATCTACCAATTTTACAAGGATAAAGACACTTTGGTGAAAGCGGTCGTGGAAGTGGCATTGGAAGAACATGTATACAAGCACACTAAGGCTCAAAATGATGCCGAGAATTCGGTACATGAAATTTTCTTAATGCTAGAGGAAATGCAAGCCATGTTTAAAAGCATGAATCCCATAGCAATGTCCGAATTAGCGAAGTACTATCCTGAAGCATTTGTAAAAATTGATCAGTTTAAAAATGAATTCATGCTTTCTATCATCAAAACCAATTTGATAAAAGGCATTGAACAAGGTGTATACAGAGACAATATAGATATTGAAATATTATCTAAGTATAGATTAGCCACGCTTTTCGTACCATTTGATGCTCATGTGTTTCCACAAAATAAATTTGATTTAGGAAAAGTGAATTTTCAAATCATCGAAAATTTTATTTACGGTGTCATGACAATCGAAGGCATTCGATTAATGGAACAATACAAACAAGAAAAAATTAAAGCAAGTATATAAATAAACAAGTATGAAAACAATCATTTTACTTTTTAGCAGTCTTTGTGTGATGTTACAGGTGAGTGCCCAAGAAGGACCTAAAACAGTGCACGCATTTTCACTGGAAGAGTGCGTCGCTTTTGCACAAAAAAATAATGTACAAGTAAAAAATTCATTATTACAAATTGAGGCTCAAGTGCAAACCAATCGTGAAATTGGCGCAGCGGCATTGCCTACTATTAATTCTAATATTGGCGGTACCGATTATACCAAAATACCCACTTCCTTATTGCCTGGCCAGTTTTTTGGTCAACCTGCTGGAACCTATATCCCTGTTCAATTTGGAACTAAGTTCAACGCTAATTACGGGATGAATTTTCAACAATTATTATTTGATGGTCAAGTATTTGTTGCCTTACAAGCAAGAGCTGCTTCCTTAGAAATGCAACGTAATAATGCAGCTTTAACCGAAGAAAATATTAAAGCAAATATTTATAAAATATACTACCAATTATCTGCTAGTAAAACACAGCTAAATATTTTAGATGCCAACATTGAACGCTTAAGCAAATTAGCGCACGATGCTGAAATTATGTATAAGAATGGTTTTGCGGAAAAATTAGATGTAGATAAAGTAAGTGTACAATTAAATAATTTACAAACTGAAAAATTAAAAGCGACGAATAGTGTTGCTATAGGATTTATGGGTTTAAAAATGTTAATGGGTATGCCTGTTAAAGACAGCTTATCCTTAACCGAAGTGATTAATGAACAAAGTTTAAATAATGACATTTTAGTTGAAAGTGATTTTCAATACAGTGTGAGAAAAGATTACAAATACTTAGGTACTTTAAGAAAGTTGACAGAATATAATGTGAAGCGCTATCAATTAAGCAATCTCCCTACTTTAAGCATGTCAGGCGCTTATTCTAAAAATGCTCAACGTACAAAATTTGATTTTTTTGAAGGAGGTAGTTGGTTTACTACACAGCTGGTTAGCTTAAACCTTAGCTTGCCCATTTTTAATGGCTTTGCTACAGATGCGCGTATTAAACGCACAAAAATTGAATTACAACAAATTGAAAATCAAATGGTGGGTCTAAAAAATAATATTGATAATGAAATCACACAATCTAGATTAAACTATATATCCTCTGTGGCTACGGTGCAGTTTCAAAAGAAAAATATGCAATTAGCCGAAAACGTGTACCAACAAACTAAAAAGAAATTTGAAGCAGGCACCGGATCTAACACTGAGATATCTGCTGCACAAGCCGATTTAGTGAGTGCTCAAAACAATTATATGAATGCTTTATATACCGCTTTAATTGCTAAAGTGGACTTCTTAAAAGCAACAGGAAAATTATAAATCTAAAATGCGCTCCAAACTAGGAGCTCCCAATTATCAAAAATGAATAAAACCAATAACATGAAATATATCTCTTACTTATTATCGAGCACTTTGATTTTGTTATCCATTGCATGTGGCGGTGGAAGCAGTAATTCTATGGAAGCTAAAAAAGCAGCATTAGAAGGTTTAAAAAAACAAGCCTTAACCATGAATGCAAAAATTGCTGCATTAGAAGCAGACATTCAAAAGCTAGGTGGTGCAGAAGCGGTTAAAGAAATTTTTGTGGCAGTGAAGCCAGTAGCTACAGAATCATTCACTCATTATATTGAACTACAAGGAAAAGTAGAATCTGAAAGCGTTTCTTATGTAACACCTCGTGCAGGTGGAGGTCAAGTAAGAGCCATCTATGTGAAAAGAGGTGATATGGTAAAGAAAGGCCAATTGTTATTGCAATTAGATAATAGCTTAATCAAACAAAGCGCCGCAGCTGCTTCTCAAAATATTGAAACCATAAAATCACAAGCCGCTTTAGCTAAAGCGGTGTATGAAAAACAAAAGAATTTGTGGGAACAAAATATTGGAAGTGAAATTCAATTAATGACTGCTAAAACGAATGCAGAAGCCTTGGCTAGCCAATTAAAAGCAGCTTCTGAACAATTAGGAATTGTTCGTGATCAATTAGCATATACTAGCATTTATAGTGATGTAGATGGTGTGGCTGAAGACGTGAACGTAAGAGTAGGTGAAATGTTCATGGGACCTGGTCAAATTAAAATTGTAAATACACAACATTTAAAAGTAACTACTCAAATACCTGAGAACTATGCAGGTAAAGTAAAAGTAGGAACCGATTTAATATTAACTTTTACAGATGTTCAAAAAACAATTGCGACTAAAATTAATGTTGTAGGTAAAGTGATTGATCCTTTATCACGTAGCTTTTTTATGGAATCTAAATTACCAGTGGACAATACTTTACGTCCTAATCAAATGGCTCAGGTAAAAATTAAAGATTACGAAAAAGCAAATGCCATTAGTATTCCTATTAATTTATTACAAAACGATGAAAATGGAAAGTTCATTTATGTTGCAGTAACTGAAAAAGGTAAATTAATCGCTCGTAAAAAAATGGTGACAGTAGGTGAATTTTATGGCAATAATATTGAAATTTTATCTGGTTTAGCGGTAGGCGAAAACATCATCACCGAAGGTTATCAAACCATTTTTGAAGGACAAAATATCACCACCTCTGTTAAATAATTAAATAAAGATTTTTTATATGTCGACAATGAATAAAATAAAAGAAAAATTCAAGGAGTTTAAACCTACTTCTTGGAGCATTACCAATAAAACATCTATCTATTTGGTGATGTTATTTATTAGCTTGGGTGGGATTTATCAATTTTTAACCTTACCAAAAGAGCAGTTTCCTGAGATTGTGATTCCTACTATGTTTGTACAAACAGTATACGTAGGTAATTCCCCTAAGGATATTGAAAACCTTGTGACACGCCCTATTGAAAAGCAAATTAAGAGCATCAGTGGTGTAAAAATTAATAAGTTTACGTCGGTATCTCAGCAGGACTTTTCGGCCATAACTGTTGAGTTTAGCACAGACGTTAAGCCAGATGTAGCCCTTCAAAAAGTGAAAGACGCGGTAGATAAAGCAAAAACTGATTTACCGAATGACTTAACGCAGCAACCACGTGTTATTGAAATTAACTTTAGTGAGCAACCTATTATGTATGTGAACTTAAGTGGTAGCTACAGCTTGGTGCAACTCAAGAAATACGCAGATGATTTAAAAGATAAATTAGAAAGTGTTCCTCAAATTAATAGAGTCGATTTAGTGGGTGCTCCCGAAAGAGAGTTTCAAATTAATATTGATAACTACCGCATGCAAAGTGCAGGTATTACTTTTGACGATATCACTTTTGCGATTCAAAGAGAAAATTTAGATTTATCGGGTGGCTTATTGGAGGTAGGAAACATGAATCGTAATCTTCAATTAAAAGGTCAATTAAAAACTGCAAATGATATTGCGAATATTATTGTTCGAAACACGAATGGCGCTCCTATCTATTTAAGAGATGTAGCGAACATTAGAGACACGGTGAAGAACAATGAAAGCTATGCGCGCTTGGATGGTAAAAATGTATTGACTTTAAATATTATCAAACGTAATGGTGAAAACTTAATTGCTACTTCGGATGCCGTTAAAGCCATTGTGGAAGAGGCTAAAGGGAAAACCATTCCTTCGGATGTGAAAGCAGTTATTTCGGGTGATCAAAGTATTCGTACCAAAAGTTCCTTCAATGAATTAGTGAATTCGATTGTGATTGGTTTTGTCTTGGTATTAATTGTATTAATGTTCTTTATGGGTGTGACCAATGCCTTTTTTGTGGCATTATCGGTACCGTTGAGTATGTTCGTAGCCTTTGTGTTTTTACCTGCAGGTGATTTAGTAGTAGGTGGACATATCACTTTAAACTTCATGGTATTGTTTGCATTACTATTTGGTTTGGGTATTATCGTAGATGATGCCATTGTGGTGATTGAAAATACACACCGTATTTTTATTCAAGGCAAAGGAAGATTAACTGCAACTACATCGGCAAAGATGGCGGCAGGAGAAGTGTTTGTTCCTGTATTAGCAGGTACCATTACCACTTTAGCGCCTTTCTTCCCTTTATTATTTTGGCCAGGTATCATTGGTAAGTTTATGATTTACTTACCTGCTATGTTAATTTTTACATTAGCAGCATCCTTGGTGGTCGCATTTATAATGAACCCTGTATTTGCTGTGGACTTTATGAATCATGATGAAGTGAAAGACAACGAACCTAAGAGTGCCATTTTTAAACGTAAGAACTTTTGGATTCCAATTGCTTTAGGTGTGATTTTAGATGTAATGGGTGCTACCTTCTTAGGTAACCTCATTATTTTCTTTATGATACTCGTGGCAGCGAACAGATATTTTATCACCGATGCAATTGAGAAATTTCAAACAAGCACTCTTCCAAAGTTGATGGATACTTATGAAAGATTATTAAGACGCGCATTAAGCGGATGGAGGCCTGTAAGATTATTAGTAGGCACTTTTATTTTGCTGATCGTTTCTTTTATCATTTTTGGAATGAGTATTAAAACGGGACGTGTGGGTATTGAATTTTTCCCCAAAGGAGATCCCAATCAAATATATGTGTACTTAAAACTTCCTGTAGGTTCTCAAGTAAACTTTACCGATTCTGTCACTAAGGTTTTAGAAGGGAAAGTAAATAAAGTATTAAAAAATGAAGGTGCTACTAAAAATCCTTTAGTGGAAAGTATCATTAGTAACGTTGCTGTAGGTGCCGGTGATCCTATGTTAGGTGATCGCAGTACACGTACCGAATTAGGACGTATACAAGTGAACTTTGTAGAATTTGAAAAACGTCATGGCGTTTCTACAGAACCTTATTTAGATGCTATTCGTGCTGAATTAAAAGGAATTCCTGGTGCAGAAATTACAGTGACTCAAGAATCCAGTGGGCCTCCTACAGAACCTCCAGTGAATATTGAAATTCAAGGAGATGACTTTGATAAGTTAATTAAAACAGCAGTAGGTTTAAAAAACTATTTAGATGCTGCTCAAATTCCAGGTATTGAAGAATTAAAAATGGATGTGGATTTACAAAACCCTGAATTAACTTTAACGATTGATCGCGACCGCGCTTTAATTGAAGGGGTATCTTCGGCTCAAGTAGGTATGCAATTACGTACTGCCTTATTTGGTAAAGAGATTTCAAAAATTAAAGATGGGAAAGAAGAATATAAAATTCAGTTACGTAATGAAGCGACACAACGTAAAAATTTAGTGGATTTATTAAATATGCGTTTGTCCTTTAGAGACATGGCTGCGGGTGGTATGGTGAAGAATATCCCGATTAGCTCCTTAGTAAAAGTAGAGCCTACTAGTACTTTAGGTAGTGTCAAAAGAAAAAATCAAAAAAGACAAATTCAATTACGTTCCAATGTATTGTTAACACAAGGATACAATCCAACCGCGGTGAACGCTGTGATTGCTCAATATATTGGCAATTTTAAAGGCATTGCTGATGGTGTTTCTGTGAAACAAACAGGGGAGAACGAACAACAACTTGAAACAGTTGCGTTTTTAGGTAAAGCCTTGATCATTGCTTTAATGTTGATCTTATTTACTTTGGTGTTACAATTTAATTCCATCAGTAAGTCGGTTATCATTTTAACCGAAATCATATTTAGTATCATTGGAGTTTTATTAGGCTTCTCTATATTTGGTATGAAAGTATCTGGTGTCATGACCGGGTTGGGTATTGTTGGATTAGCAGGTATCGTAGTAAAGAATGGTATATTGGTTATTGAGTTTGCAGATGAATTAAGAGCACGTGGTTATAAAACTCGCGAAGCTGTGGTGCAAGCAGGTAAAACTAGAATCATTCCTGTAATGCTAACTGCATTAGCTGCGATATTAGGTTTCATTCCTATTGCAGTTGGATTTAACATCAACTTTGTTACCTTATTTAGTGAATTAAATCCACATATCTTTTTGGGTGGCGATAACGTTGCCTTCTGGAAGCCATTAAGCTGGACTTTAATATTTGGTTTGATCTTTGCTTTCTTTATGACCTTATTTATTGTTCCTGCTATGTATTTAATTGCAGAACGTTTACGTCGTCCAATGCGTCGTCACTTTGGAGGTAAATGGATTAGTATGTTAGGAATACCTCCTCTTACTTTTGTATTTATTCCTTTGATGTTCATTAGCACATGGTTACATCGCAAAGAAGTAAAAAGAAGAACTGAAAAAAATAATGCCAACGGAGATGCTGTCATTAACGGCTCCTGGTTTTAGGATTAGGAATTGGGTTTGGGTTTTTGGTTTTTATGGTTTTGGTTTTTATGGTTTTGGAAATTTTTAAACTAAAAATCCCTCCCCCGAGTTATCGGTGGGAGGGATTTTTTTAGGGGCTCTTTTAAATTTGGTTGCCTATTTTTTGCTTACCAAAACTTAATATACAAAGCAGACAATATCATTAATATTGATACTACTAAAATCAATGTAGGCTTATCTAATTTAAACATCGTCTTATCAATCGCAAAAGCTTTAGGATTAATTTTT
>Ga0214919_10006811_pt1 | contig 15579 bp, 14 predicted proteins | sample LL1503_MetaG_FD_177994 | JGI IMG/M metagenome (GOLD analysis project Ga0214919, IMG submission 177994) | Freshwater microbial communities from Lake Lanier, Atlanta, Georgia, United States - LL-1503 | ecosystem: Environmental > Aquatic > Freshwater > Lake | place: USA: Georgia | collected... | reverse complement strand
ATTCGCCGTCTTGGTCATTCGAATGTTAAACATTTTTTCTTTCGTGACCAGATCATACAAACGATCTACTCCGTTCTTTGACAAGTAAAAAAATTTCTTGTCCTCATCATAACGGACCAACACATCAAATCCTAACCTTCCCAACACAAAATCATCCACCGGTACCTTGAAATGCTGTTTTAGTTGTTGGTAGTACTGACTCCACTTGTCCTGATGTTGAGGATCTTCCCCCAACTGCTTTTGTAAACGGGTTCCTAACCTCGCACGCGGCGGCAACTGCAAGTTCCCCTGGTCATTAATCTGTATTTGTTTTTGATGATCTGTCGATCTCATTTACTATATTCTTAATAATTTAAATTTAAATAATAAAAAATATTGAATCATGGGCAATCCACCTTCCATGACGCCTCTTGGTTTCACAAACCGAGGAACAGAGCGAGTACACGATCGTAATTAATTCATCACTACAATCATAGATACTGATAACTCGGTCTTTGTAAAGTTTCTTGTAGGGTCTATCTTGTTTGGTGGTGGACAAGGAGGTACGCGTTTATAAAAATTTATCTTTCAAAATTTTTATTTGAATTGGGTGGTGAATGTTAAGAGTTCCATTGAAAACAAGCCGTGAGGGGGATATGATCAGAGGGTTGTATGGCGTTGGGCATGAGACGTTCAGTGGACAAAAAGGTCTTGTCGTAATGGGTGAAGGAATTGAGACTCGTGGTCACCAGAGAAAAGATGGAAGAAGAGAAAAGGATATGGTCGATACACGCTCTATAAGCCGAATGAACGTGACTGTGAATGGTGGGGAAGTGTTTTTGGTGATTCCAGAGGGAATCCAGGAATGGAGGAGGAGACACGTCTTCTGGAGTCATATTAAGATCGCCGCATAGAATCACGGGATAGGGTGCGGTTTTCATCAGGTCGTAAAGGACTTGAAGATGGCTTTTCATAATCTCGGGCCGCTTGTACTGACAGGGCATGTGATAGGTCGTCACAAAAAAACGCAGTCGATGAGAGGGAGAATACAAAAGAACAGTGGTGAGTAAATGAGGATAGCCTTTCCCCTCGACCGGTTTCATGATCAGTTTTCCCGGACGGACCGAGTGAATCCTCTCCACCAGGAGATGACCGGGGACCAGAATACAGTTTCCCATGAACCCGTTGAATTCATTGCCATGAGAACGAAAGATCATGGTGTACACGTGGAGATCACAAAAGGCCTGGAGACAATTTTCGGCACGGTGGCGAGTTACTTCTTGAAGGCAGAGGATATGACCACTTGTCATGACCTCTTCTAATTTAGTAAAGATCATGGTCCATCGTCGGTCGCCGTCCAGGACCGTTTCGTGGTCGGGATAAAATTCAGGACTCATCTTTTGCGCAAGAATATCCGAAAGTACGTTCCATTGAAAGATCCGAATTTCAAAAGAATCTCCTTTTTCTTCCTCTTTAAAGGTATCTACCTCTAGACCCGGTGGCCTGCCACTGAGCGTGTCATGAAGGAACTGACAGTCAGATCGAATACATGTCTGATTGTATCGACACTTGCCATACTCTGGAGACCGACCATCTTGGGTGTCGTGAAAGTGTTTACAATTGGAACGGCTACAGACCAGGTTAAAGGTACATTTTTCTTTCATGAGAATGATTTTATTACCCCATCAGAGGCATGGACTCTTTTTCATTTTTCATTTTGAATGTTTCCACTCGAATAAATCTGATTTTATATTTTTTTTTTCTTGTCAATAAAAAAAGAAACGTCGTCCTTATGGAAGAACAGGTAAAAACTCCAATCTACGGTGTAAAACAACCTTCTATCTCCGTATCATCCAACAAACCTCACCCTACACCGAAACCTCATCCACCAAAACCTGCCGTCTGTCCCATCACGGGAGAGGGTCTGAACCCTACGAATACTATCGGTTTTCAGATTAATGGTAAGCAGGTGAAAGTTTGTAGTCCTCTTTGTAAAAAAAAGGTGATCGACCTCTATCATTTCTTAGATGGGAATAAACCTTGAGGAAATAGGAATTCTTCGTCAACAAGTAGTGGATACGGAAGAAGAACTACGTACTGTACTGTGTTGAAACTAGTAAAGTCAGTGATCAGGAATTTTTTTTTATTTTGCTCTAAAATAAAGAATGCAATCATCCACAAAGACCAAATCCAAACGATTAGAACGATTAAAAATCATTCAAGAGTATTGGAAAAATTTGCAGAGGAATCCTGAGCAACTCCCAAGTCAGATTGATAAATTTTTAACAACGGAAAAACTAAAACGAGGATTACGATCCATTTTGAGCAAACTTTCTCAGCTACACGTTGCCACAACGCCAAAAACAAAAACAAAAGCCCAAATAGTTCAACGCGCTAAAAAAGAAGCGAATCAAATCAAAATTTGGTATCAAGAACTTGATTTTGATGTGAGGGATGAAGAGGGTATGAGTCCAAGTGAGGATGAGATTAAATTTCTTCAAGATGTAGTCGAACATATAAAGAAGGAGAGTACAAAAATCAAGTTTTTAGATCAAGCGGTTCCTTTAGATGAGACTAGCCTTCGACAAAAGATGGGTACCTATTCTGATGATCAAACGGTGAAGAAAGACATACTTCTTACCTTATTTCGTAAGCTGGATATTAACATCGACGAGGATAAAGTGCCTCAAGGTATTCGTTGTATCAAACAACGTGAATTTGATGTTTATTTTCGATTATTTATTCAAGATATATTGAGAGAATTGGAAAAAGAATCAGATTTAAAAGAAAGGGAAAAAAAACTGAATTCCTATCTAAATCGGATGATGCTTTTATTTACGATTTTTATGGATGAAAAAGGATTATGTGAAGACAAAGATTGGAGGGATCAGGCTAGAATACTAGACCGGATGTTTCCTTCCACCATTCCATTTAAAAGAACAGTCTTAGGTCGCAAGTTGAAAAAGAAATTAGATCGTGCTAGTCTTTCTTTTTTCCAAGAAAAAGCAGAAAAAGTACAGACTGAAATTAACCAACAAAAGAAAAAGTTCGACGAAAATTCCAAGCTGAAAGATTATGTCTATAGAGCTATGCAACAAAGACTTTTTAAACAAAAGGGATGGATATTTCAACCGGATAGTCGTTCTCGTTCCATAGCTGAAACGGCCATTCAAGTATCAAACTCTCAAAAAGTAAAGACATCTCAACAGAACTACTTTAGAAATCATACTCTATGGTCTTTCTTGCTAGATTTTATTTATACCAAAGATGATTTGTCTAAAAAACAAAAGGCGGGAAGGGCTCTCCAAGCTTTTCGATCCAAGGCTAAATGGTACCGTTACTTGACTGTATTGTTTTGGCCGTGGCTTCTTGAAGAGCAAAGGAATGCCATAAAAAGGAGCGTTCCTAAAACTGTTGATCTCGATCGAGATTAACTGATGAAGTTGTTTTTTGACAAGTTCAAGACGAAAAGCTGGTTTCCTTGGATTCTTAGTCCCGCAAAACGACAAATACTTTTAAACTTTTTGAATTGAAAAACGAAAAAACAAGAGCAGGACAATAGTATAGCGCGACACACTATCTTCTTGATCAGAGAATTTCTTAGTAGGAAAGAAAGCAAGGACAAATCTTAGTTTTTCTTGTTTGGTTATCAAACATCTCAAGATATAGATCAAGAGTGTCTTACGTGTTCAATGCTATTGATAGACTAGAATTTATGAAGAACCAAATCTTGGTCATCGAGACGAAGATGAAGAGGTCGGTGAAGATCACCGGCGGCATTAATGACCGAGAGTCCACAACCGACTGCCATCGGGTGGTCAGAAAGGGAGATTGGCATTTCCTTGTTGAGGCGTTCAAAGGCATCACGGCAGGTCCTCCGGTGTTGAAGAGATAGAAATTCCGGGAAACAACAGTTCTTGAACGAGGGAATTTGGCGAAGATGACGCAAGAGAAAGATGATGTTCTTATAGGTCGTGTACTTGTACAGAGGTACGATGACAGAAACTTCTTCGTATTCTTTCTCTACCATCCGAGACCAAAAGGTGGGATCCGTCATGTAGGCCCAAAAGTGAGGGACCGAAAGCAGTTCCGGTCGGAGCGTGGTGTGGGCGACATAAGCAGGAGCGGTAGAAGTTACCTTGATGAAAAGGCGGTGATCAGGATGTTCACGGAGGAAATCCAAAAGTTCAGAAAGCCGGGTAAAAGATGCAGCGTTTCCGGATCGATTCGCGAATCCGTAGGCAGTTTTCAGAGGGAGCTTGACCGATTGGTGTCGCATGTTTTGAAAGGCTTGGAGACTGCTGCTGGTGGTGCTGAGAAGCGTGATGGCATGAGGAAGCCGAGTGGCCTCTTCCTGGGTCATGACACGATTGCTAAAATCACCAAGAACCTTTTCCGCGTTCTGAATCGCACCCAGGGTCAGTTCCTTGGTCTGGGAGGGTCGTTGATAGTTGGTGGGGGAGAGGCGTATCGTCAGAATAGAAATCAGCGCCTTTTTGTTATGGGCATTCCCCAGCACGGGCAGCACGTTGTTATAGGCCTGTTGGAAGACGGGTGATACCGCATTGTGAAGGCCGTCAGGTGATAGGGAAGTCCAGAGAAGAATACGTGCCATGGTCCACCATTTTTGTCGATCAGTAAGTTCGTAAAGAAACCGATCCATTTCTTTAAAATGTTGAACGATCCGTAGAAGCCATGTCACCGAGTGCTGAAGTTTTTCGCCGTATGGGATTTCCACGAGAGAGCTCTCCATGAGCTCCAACGAGGCCCGTATGTCCTCGAACCTCTGTGAACGAGGGCGTGGGTCCTCCTTGCTTGGGCGTGGAAGAAGCGTCTCGATCAGCGTGGTCATTTGGGAAGGAAGGTACCGCTTCAATGCCTTTTCGTAACGCGTCGCGATGAGGTCGTTGCATTCACTGCGATGCGCCGCGGGAATGGAGATATGGTAGTGATAAAAATCGCCCTCCTTGGAAGGAAGTCCGTCCATAAGATCTTGATCCTTCCGAAGAATGACCATGCTCATGATAGGAGTATGAACGACTTCTTCCTGACATGCAAACAACTCGTCGTGACCGGGAGGCAGCTGGGCTTTCTTGGTGGGATGGAGGAAGAGGGGGTCTTCTTCGACGTTCGAGTAACGAGAAAACTTTTTGGTCCGAGAACGACAGGTCTGACATTTCAATCGCTTCCATACCATGTCTACCATCCGGTTCGCCGGCTCGCCCCCTTCGTGCTTGAACAACACCACGATCTTCTTGCCATCGGTATCCATCAAAAACGGAAACGCGTAATCACTCTTATCGGCCAGCAGAACAACCTGCTCCTCAAAGGTCATGCTGGCGCTGGTACCGGACATCTGTTGGTTTGGTTTTAGATATGGGAGGATGATTCATTAGAACAATAAAAGCTGGTGAATCATCAATCCATCAGAATTAAAAATCAGTTTTTAATTCATTGATATTTTATTCTTGAGAATAGTTAGATTAAAGCAAGGTATGAAAATTTATATTGTTCATTCCATGGCGAGGGCGGGAACACATTTCTTGGTTCAACTGCTTCTTCAAGCTCATGAGATGGCCTTATACAAGAATAATACTGATTGGTATTTTCCGCTTACAAAAGGCAGTTATTCGTATGAATGGTTTTCTCGAGATCTTGAGAAGAGAACGTGGTTGGACACGAACGACTTGCGACTTGTACCGAAAGAAAAGGTGGAACAGGCGCAGTGTATTGTGCTGGCGATGGAGAATTCATGTGGTGTGGAGTGGAAAGACAAGTGCGAAGCGTCGTGTCGAGAGGAAATTCAGAGCGTGCTGGGTGGGAAGGCCTACGAGCTGATCCTCCTTCAGAATCTACGGAGTCCACGGAATCTTCTGGCCAGCTCTCTCAAGTTATTTTCAAGTTTCTTGGAGAACTACCGAGAGGTCGTTCAGAACGGAATGGCCAAACAGGATGATATTATCAGGAATCATCTTCACAATGATCATAGTAACGACATGATTCTTTGTTTTTATGATTTATTGGTGGAAAAGGACACCGTGATGCTACAGCATCTGAATCAGCGACTTGAGCTTGATATTCTAACCAGTTTGAACACGATTCAAGACAAGGTGATTTTTAGCTCTTTCCCGGCATCGTCAAAGACCACGAATGATTTTCAGACGCGCTATTTATTGTATGAAGAGGATGCAGACTACCGTGTTCTATTTCAGGAGGCACATCAAGAGAATTATGATCGGCTTCTGGAGAAATTTCTATGTCCGGTTTCGGAATCCAGAGAAGGAGACCCATCAGCGTCAGTCCCACCCATTGGATAGGAAGCAACTGCCCGTGAAGAACGAATCGATCCCAAACGAGAGAAAACCCTATTTCGAGATTCCGCAGGTGAAGGACACGAGCATCCTTTGATTTCTGTAAAGAACAAGTTTTCAACCATTGAGCCAACACACTCATCATACCGGTCAACAACAACCCGATCCAAAACCATACCGACTCTTCCGATCTCGTGGTCTCGTTGTGATTTTGAACCCATCGGATGCATTCCACCACCATCCCGGGAGAAGATAGGATCATGCTGCCTGCCATGCTGTATCCGATAATCACGGAAGGATCTTCCTCTCGAAGATCTTGAATCGTCACATTGACCAACGCCTGGAGAACCGAGGCCAGCAATCCCAGTAAAATCCCCATGGTTTGTTCTTGGAACCTCACGGGTCGATGAAACATGGGCGCCAGGATGCACAGGATGCCACCGACTCCGATGACGACGGCCAAGGTGTCCCAACCATAACGCCAGGGTGTCTTGTACCAGAGACAACTGATCATCATGGTCCACATACTGGACAAGGAAAACATAAATGCGGCGATCGAGAGATCAATCAAAGAAAGGGTGAGAAAGAGGACTACAATCGTCAAGCCTCCCAGAAAACCTCGCAGTACCAGGGGCTTGATGCGGTGACCGAGCCACGATGACGACGACGAACGACGGCGGCATACAAGTTGTACAAGAATAATACTTCCACCCATCCATCCACGACAAAACGCTAGTATCCAAGGCCAACTTTCCTTTTGATGGAAAGTTTGATGCCACGTGACAAAAAGATATTGAAGAGAATAAAAAAAAGCGGCTAGGACCATGGAAAGAGAGGCCAGTGTGGATTCAGACAAAGATACCGGGAATCGACAACTCATGGCTCATTCTATCTATCTATGCGAGGTAAAATTAAACACATCTATAAAAAAAGTGTGTTTAATTGATAACTGGGATTGGTAAACGAAACTTGAAATCAATTCTGCCATGACGAATCATACATGGTTCGAACCAAGAGAGAGATTGATTGGTAGTATGTATCGTGACTTGTCTTGTCCATGGAGGAGAGGAATTTGGACATGTCGTCGGTCTCGGTGATAAAGTGGCTCTTCGTCGACCTTCTTGATCTTTTCGATGATGACATCCCATTCAAAGGATGATCTCGTTTAGGACGTACATCAGTAGATCTGATGGCGACGTGGGCGATGATGGATTTACCTGTACCTGAAGGTCCATCAAAGTGATCGCTGACCGCTTCCACCACCCTTCGTTGATAAACCACGAGGTGATGTGCCACCTCAACCAGTATAAATTACCGGTTTTATTCCAAACTTCGATAGGTTCCCTCCACCACCACTTGATGATTTCTTACGTTGGCACCATCAGTAAGACCTTGATCTTTTTGTCTCCATTTGTCCCACTCGTTTCTTCAATTATCAGATTCTTGTTGCTCGTACAGGTAAGGATCCAGGCCTTCCTCTTAATATATTCCATAGCTCGACTCTCAAAATATGAAATCAAAGTCCTATCCAGTACGAAATCAACGTGGCCATGTTCGGCAGAAGGAGGCCAATCACGAGAAACAAATTCGAATTCTTTTCTTTATAAAAAGTACTCACTTTTTAAGTAACCTTTTTTTTTTTATTGTCTAAAGCACCAATAAAAAGGTCATGACAAACATTATCGGGTATCAATTTTGGAAGCATAGAGGACTTAGTAACCACATCTTTAATTTAGTGCATTATATCCTTACGGCGTACAATTGTGGAAAACAGCTTGTCGTGATGGATGAAATGTATACCGATCTCTTTACCTCAGAGACCCGTCCATTGAACGAGATCATCGATCTGAATTCTTTAAACCAGTATTTATGGAAACGATACCAGTTGATCATGATCGATCGACGGGACTATGAAAAAAGGGTAGTATTGGAGCACGCTACCTATGGCGCGGAAAACATGTGGGTTGAAATCCTGGGACAAGATCTAACCAATCTTAGGGAAAATGGGATCTCGTCCAAGGAAGATCTTTATGTTCGCTGGGGAGATCCGTGTCCGGGGATGCAAAAACGATTGGTTCTTCATCTTCAAATCAACGGTTTGAAAATTCTCCGAAACTATCTAGAATATGGGCATCATTTTATTGACAATATTCCTCCTCTATCGATATCTTCGTCTTCCCTTTTTTACGAGCAGCGCATAGGTTGGATCAATACCATTGACCAAACATCCTTTGACACCCTCCTTAAAACATTCGTCTTTCAACCCGAATTTACGGACGAAGCCCATTCTTTTGTAAAGAATTCCAAGCTGGAAACCGGATGTTCGGTGCTGAATGTGCTGCATCTGCGTACAGAGCCTGATGCCTTGGAACATTGGTCTGGTAGGAACGACATGTCCATCGACGAGTTTCAAGCACGTCTTCTCAAGACCTACCATCGTCTGATTGTACAATATTTTTCTAAAACAGACCTCATCCTGGTTCTGACGTACGATGTAGAAAACAATGTCACTCTGGATTTTTTGCGTCACGAAGGATACCGCGTTTGTTGGCAAGAAAAAAAAAAGAAGCAAGGACGTGAGATCAATGCCTTGTATGATCTTTTGGCGGGTGAGCAATGCAATGGGTGTTTTATCGGCAATTTTAATACAAAGTTGTTACGAGGATCCACGTTTAGCTACCTACTTCTCACTCGTATGGACCCGTCGGTTAAAAAGGTCTTGGTGGACCTCGATGAAATTGACCAACCAGAAATCATTCTTTCTGCTTGACTCTCCAATACGATGATAGATATCCACGCCAAGAAGAAGAGGATGGTGATACAGGATGCAATCGTACTTGATTAAGCTCTGCCTTTAAGTCACGGATAAGGATGTCCTTTTCGTCTCGCTCTCGTTCCAGTTCCAATAGAAAATTGCTCAACTGTTCACAGCATTCTCCCAACGACTCTAGCTTGTCGATGATTTCCCACACGATCGTATCGTTGCCTGATTCCACTGAACTCATGTTTCTCCTTATTGGTTTGTCTGTTTAGATGAAGATGATTGTTTTTTTACACTTGTAAAAAAACAATTGCCTCTGTCAGGATTCGAACCTGATCCTCCGGTGTGATTCTTTTTTTATTCCGGTATCCTAACCATAGTAGACCACAGAGGTAAAGTCTGATTATGATCAGACCTTTACTGACAAGTACGGGATTCGAACCCGCGCGCTTTCGCATTGGATCTTAAGGCCAACTCCTTAACCAACTCGGACAACTTGTCATAGGGAATCGCGTTTTGCGATGTTTGCTCGGGTAGGTTTCGATCCTACGTCCTTTGGGTTATGGGCCCAACGCGCTCCCCCTGCGCCACCGAGCATTGTCCACCCCTGCCGAGGATCGAACTCGGTCCTCCGGCTTGAAAGGCCGGTATCCTAACCGTGTAGACCACAGGGGTTTTTTATGGACACCACCTCCGGAGGGGCTCGAACCCTCGGCTTTCGGCTTAAAAGGCCGACACTCTGACCAAACTGAGTTACGGAGGTTAACCCCCTACCGCCTACAACTTACCTTTTTCACTTCTTTCTTATCATTCTGTCTCTTCTTAGATTCGTTTTCATTTTTTTGGGAAAAATAATATAAAGACATGGCGGGAAAAAGAAAGAACAGATGGGTATCTCATGGTTATGTTGGAATTGGAGACCGGGTGTTTTTAATCTAAAGAAAAAGCAACAACAAGCGGAAGAGGAAGAGGAATACTGGACAAGAACCTCGTTTCTGTACGGTCGTGTCATGAAGAGAACATAGTGTTCCGGATATGTCTTTTTATTTTTTATACAAGACGACGATGATAGTAACGTCCTTGGGGGCCACATAGAGAGGTATCATTCCGAACGACCGAACAACTATGAAAGTACACGTTACCGCGAAGGGGGTCCGTCTTTCCAAAGAGGCGACAAAACATTTGGTTCTTACAGATATAGGATTCTTGGCAATTCCCACAAAGGACGAGAGATGCTGGGTGGAGTTCCATGGGACTGGTCGGAGAAAAAGGGATCAGAAAACCATGGATCCATAGAGACATGGTCGTGAAGACCACGATGGTGATGGTGATACTGAATTTCATTCGTGTGCTTGATTGATTTGAAAAAGGAATAGAGGATTTCATATTTTCTTCTTTTTTTTTTCAAAAAAGAAAAAAGGATGGGTGGATTGTGGGAAGATGTAAAGGGCATCTGGACCCGACACGGGTGGCATATTATTCTAATTGGACTATGCCTGATTCTCTTTGTACTCTTTATCTTCAACCAGTGTATGAGGAAAAGCCATCAGTCTTCCATCACGATGAATGACATTTATGATTATTTTCTGGGCATGATCTTCAAACCACGGACCGCCCCTCCTCGGAAACGTCTCTTTGATCATCATTCTCCGCGTACTGGTAGTGGTGGTGGACGCAAGAGTCGGGGGGAGACCCAATGCAAGAGTTTTTGTGAATTTTATTTTCAGAAACCGTTTGGAACCTCTCGTCCAGATTTTCTCAAGAATCCCGTCACACAAGAAAATCTGGAACTGGATGTCTACAATGAAGAGCTGGCTCTGGCCATTGAATATAATGGAGAACAGCATTATCATTTCAACTCCTTCATGCACCGAGACTCACGGGATCGATTTCAAAACCAACAGTACCGGGACCTTATCAAAAAGGATCTGTGTGCCAAGAAGGGCATCTGTTTGATCGTGGTTCCGTACACCGTCCGAGAAGAGGATATTCCTGCTTACCTCTATGAACAATTCAAGCAACAGGGATTGGATAAGTTGATTTCGAATCCACCTACATAAGAAATTTTCCATTGGTTTGGTCTTTTTTCATACAGTTGACTACGATCATACTACAAACTATCAAGCTGGTGCTTCACCAGAAGGAGATATATAAACTACCAAGAACGAACGACGGACTTTAAGGATTTTTCACAGAAAGGTAAGGAGGTACAATCCTTGTTGTAGATCCGCCATGATTTCATCTCTTATATTCAAAAGACTTGAATCCTGTGGTAGCCAAGAGTCAGAGTCAGGTGAAGAAAGGAATCGAAGAAATGTCTTGATTTCTTTGCGTATGCAAGTAAGGCTCGTGTTTCCAACCGGAATCAAACACGAACTAGAGGACCAACGAATCCGACGTCCCACGAGTCCTTGGTAGACTTCCACGAATTCGTCCACATGTTGGTCAAGACTCTCTCGCAACTCCTGCATCGTCTTGTGTTGAGAAAACCGTGGAGACTGCCAGTGAAACATCTGAAGATGAAGTTGCAGACGAAAGTAGGCCTCCAAGAATTTCATTGCGCTTTTCTTTCTTCCCAAAAAAAAAAAAAATGTGTCGTTTTTTACATGTAAACGTCGTCGTTCTCAAATCGGAATATGAAAACCCATATTATAATCGCCCGTACCGTGATCATAGGATTTCACAATACGGTAAAAAAGAATTGTAAATACAGCTTGATCTTGGCGGTGATTTTTTCGTGATGATTCTGGTGGAGCAATACAGTTTCGATTCATGCAGTGACGGTAAAATTCTAGAATCATAGAAGACCCGTAGGGATGATTCGTATCCACGCCGATACAGTCTGTATTTCTGTTGTGTTTTTGGAGTAGGATATCATCGTTTTGAATCTCCATGACTTTTCGAGTATCGGGATGGATCCAGTCGGCCACTATTCCTGGTGAGGTTACAGAATATACTCCGTGTTTCTTGACAAATTCTTCCAATCGTTGAAGAGAGTTCAATATCAGGTTTTTTGTATCCATCCATACTATAACGGTGTCGGTATAGTGTTTCATGGTTTCATACAGAATGACGGATTTCCACGCAAATTGTCCAAACTCGTTTTGGATATGCATCCAGTTCGGATAGACTGAAAAGTCGAATGTTTTGAATACTATCTGGCCAGGGTATTGGTGGGCATACATTTTTTGAAGGGACTGTTTTTGTTTGATGGTCCATCCGAGGTCATAAACAATGAGCAACCGTGAGGTATCCTCTCTTAAACAACAATGCTCCACATAACTATTCAGAAAACGCAAAAGAAAAGGAACATACACGTCATTGGATCCGGTGACCACAATCATCTTGTGGATTTTACCAGTATCAGTTTTCATTTGTTTCATATCGACTAAAGGAATACGGTAGAGATCATGAATGCTTCGTATAAACCCGGAGACCCATGGATAAGTGGAATAGGTGAAAAGAGCTCGAGCACGCGAGGCGAGAATAAATTCCGTGATCGTATCACTAAGATCATCGCTTAAACGATAACCACAATGCTGGAGTTTAGTCTTTAACACAACCAATTTGGGGAGTGAGAGTCGTCGAGCCGCGTTTTTGAAAGATTCAGAATCTGATAAAAGTAACCATTGTACATCCTCTTCATTTCCTTCACGCTGTTTCTTCAGCACATATTTCAAAGAATCAAGGTGTGGAGTCAGATGGGGAGGATCCTTGTGCTGAACAAGTTCTTCATCGCCGAGGCGGTAGTGTAGAACAATATACTTTCCTGGACGTAACGACAAACTTTTCTGTAGTTTATCGATCTTCTTCTCCATTTCCAGACTAGGTTTCAAATAATACTTTACAAAAGCTCTCGCCTTGTAGGAAGCTTCATGGTCTGTAGCATAATTGGTCATGAAAGGCGTCATTTCATGGGTCAGCATATGACCAAGAAAGTAATCCATGTCTTGTGAAAGCACAAAAGGGATGTTGTTCTCTTGTTCCCCAACTTGAAGGCGGTAAGGATTTATTTTTTTTTTCCAGTGGATTTGTAATTCAGGATGCAGTTGTAAGTCGAGGTAAAATCCTAGTCCGCGTTTCTTCACTTCATCGTACGAATTGATTGCTCCACGGATCAAATCTCCCAAACCCCAAAAGTTGCCCGTTATCGTGATTGTAAGATTGTTGATACGCCGCGTCCATGCCAAGACCACCGTCTTTTCATAAGAAGGAAACAAGAGGTCCTTGAAAATTGTTTCCATAATATCATGACCTGCTTCCGTAAAATTAGTGCTCTCTTCTCCAGGAACCACATAATCTATGAAGGAATGACCCATTTTTTCCATCTCTTCGGCCGGGTGAATGCATAAAATATCATGTCGCTCACAAATTCGTTCCAACTCTTGAACCAACTCCTCACGACTTCCATGATCCTCGGTGACTATTACCACCAGCCGTTGATGTGATTCTAGCTCGTCTCGAATCGCGATCAAATCCCTCTCCATCGTCGCGTCATCCAGTATCTCGACAACAATCTTGTTGTTTTGATCCTCTAGCCTGTACCTAGGATCATCATACAAAATATGGTGGACGTACCTGTCTTCATAACGGTAGGCTCGTCGACTCGAAACTTCCACAACGACTAGGTCGCTGGACGCCAATTCCTCTTTCATCGTCCTCGTCCAAAAGAGCGGTTGTTTAGTCAAGATCGGTGTGCGAAATGTGATGATGGTCTCTTCTGGTGAAATCCCTCCTTGTTTACAATATTGAATCATTTGTAAAATTTCTTTAGTCGAATGAGGATATGATACTTGTTCCTGTAAACTTGTCACCACAGAAAGACGGTACAATGCCTTTTGACGACCAGATCCAAAAATAGTAATTTTTTTCATATTTTTTAGTGATCGTTATGAAAGAGTTTAAATCGTTTGATAATAAATGATCCGTCGATGGTGGTTTTGGTTGATTCCCTTGATAACGGTCGAGGCCTTTCATTGGACGGGGATCACACCCGTTCCTTTGCATCCAGAACGACTTCAGAAGGAGATTCGACATGTCGTGGCCGGGTCCGTACATGATCCATGCGGCACCTCACGACTCCTTTCTAACCTCCTTATACCTTCTCATACCCTTTGTTTCACGGATTCGTGGGAGGAACAGTCTCAGGACGAAACCACAACCACTATGATCCACCTTCCTCGTCTTCTCGAATCGTTGAAGACACAACCTCTAATTTCTCCCATTCCCCGATTTCACGCGTATAGCTACTATCATTATTCTCGTTACCAATCCAGTGGTCTCTCCCAAAGTCTGTCCTACGCTCAATACTGTCTCCTGGAAGAAAAAATGGCCTCGATCGTATTTGCCTACCTGGGAGATACCCGACATCATTGGAAACTCATGATGAACCCTTTTTTCTTGTACCAGGATGGACTTAAAAGCTACGGAAGATCGTCAGAATTGGCGCACACTCTATGGCTCACTCCTTCCGTCGACATGGGGGGTGATGCCGTCTTGTGGGAGGGCATTGACACCAAGCGGAGTAGTATCTGATTCAGATGGAATATCTTGGTAGGTAAGAAACGAGCGACGGATGTGGTATCGAAAGGTAGGAGGGGATTGTGTCCTCATCTTGAGCACCTTTTCAATATAATATTTCAGCATACCTTCGGCGTAAGAAACGTCCACCTTGGACTTGTGGTACAAGGATTCAATATGATCGAAAAGATGACAGTAGCCTTGCATCGTGGCGGGTGTACCGTAGGCGATATAATCACAGTAGACGAGACCCAGGTCAGAAAGAGGCACTACAAACTTATCGGTGGGTTGCATCGGAATCGATTCCAACATGAGATCAAAACGAGAGCGCAGAATCAGGTCGTACTGATCTGGATTCTGGATGAGCTTCCATCCCTTCTTGACCACCCACCACTGATCACGCAATCGCTCGATCCAAAATCCAGTGTGCTCCACCCGAACCGTGGCGACATCTAACGAAAGCGGTGGAAACCTAGCCTTTTGAAAGGTATCCCAATCCATAAAGGAAGAGGCGACCACATTCGCCGCAGTATTGTACAGTGCCACCACTTCTTTCGAATCAAAAGATCGGAGCGGCTGATTGATAAATCGATGGTTGTGTACAGGTCGATGTTCAATCACATTCCAGGAACAAATATACACATCCGTCTCATATCGATCAAAAATGTGTGTCTTGAAAGTCTCAAATGTGGATCGAAACTCCCGACAATGCCCGGTGAATAAGACGGCCACTCTCATAGTTAGTTCTGGTTGTCTTTGGTCTACCTATTTACCTACAAAGAATAAAAATACATATTTTTATAATTTCCAAAAGAATAAATGGGAATCCGATTTTCTGCCATCGACCTGGTGAAAAAAAAAGAGGTTGATTTGTCGAATCTTTACCTCATTACCGACGAAGCTTACAAAACGTTTCAAACTCTCTACCAAAAAGTCATCCCTCAACTCAACCAAGAATTCGATAAAGAGGTCAGTATCAAGGTCATTCTTTACAATCTGGACAGTCCC
>Ga0214919_10006809_pt1 | contig 15582 bp, 20 predicted proteins | sample LL1503_MetaG_FD_177994 | JGI IMG/M metagenome (GOLD analysis project Ga0214919, IMG submission 177994) | Freshwater microbial communities from Lake Lanier, Atlanta, Georgia, United States - LL-1503 | ecosystem: Environmental > Aquatic > Freshwater > Lake | place: USA: Georgia | collected... | reverse complement strand
CAAAAAAATTGATTTCAAAGGGTATAGCCTTCCAAATCAATAAAAAACGGAACTAACAAAAAAAACAATAATAAATAATAAAAAAAATTCTATAAAATCTATAATCATGGAAAAATAAGGAACTATAAAATTTCCAAATTCTATAAAATCTATAATCATGACATAAAAATTTCCATGCCTAGAAATCTAAGGAAAATCAAACCTAGAAAAATAATCATCCTGTTTATACTCTCCAATATAATTATATCCATTATTTAATAATAATTCTTTTATTAAAGTTCTTTTAGGTTCTTCAAAATTATGTTCTATATGTATTAACCCAATTTTATATTTATTAAAATCAAACACACTTAATATTTCATATTCTGAACCTTCAGTATCTAGTGACATATATTCAATAAATGATGGAGCATTATATTTATTTAATAAATCATTTAATGTTATTGTTTCAACTATTATTTTTTGTTTAATTGGTTCATCCTTATAAGTTGTAATATGTTTATTCAATCCAGATAATAAATTATATTCATATATATCAAAAATTAATTTTTCATCAGTATTTAAATAAACAGCACGATTACTACAATGACAAGATCTATTAAATATTAATTTATTATAATCATCTATAATAGGTTCTACACATATACCAGTCCAATTATAATTTTTTTCTAATAAATAAGTATTTGAAAATTTTATTCCATCGGATGCCCCAATTTCTAGAAAATACCCCCTTTGTTTTAATTTATAATGTAATAGTACTTTTAGGTCTTGTGCGTGTTGGCTATATGTTTCAACCATATTATAATAACTTAGATTATTATTTTTAAAATAAATCTTAAACTATTCATCATCTGAATCAGTTTTTCCTTTCAAGTGCTTCGCATAATGGTTTAATGCTTTAACATCATCAGCATTAAATGAATAATCATCATCTGAATCAGTTTCAGAATATGTATCAATTAATTTAATATCAAAAATATTAGATGCTATTTCAGGTTCACCTATCGGATCAACTTTCAAAAGTAATAATTTTAAGTATTTTAATTCAAGTTCTAATACTTCAATTTTTCTGACTAACCAAATTTTTACACACATATATTATTATTTAGATTATTTTTTATAAGTTATAATATATGTCAAAATATCAAGAATTAAAAAAATATAGTAATCCTGAATATGTTATGATGAAAGCAAATGAGATGGGGTTAAATCCTATTCAAATATCAACACGAAAAGATAAAAAATACATGGTTTATAATAATAATAAAAAATTAGTTCATTTTGGTCAAATGGGCTATGAAGATTATACTAAACATGGCGATTTAAAAAGACGTAATAATTTTAAAAAACGCAATATTAAATGGGGTTATGCTTCTAAATATTCTCCCGCCTGGCTTTCTTTTTATTTGTTGTGGTAATATCCCATTAAAAATTCTAATCTGACCAAGCATAGTAATGAAATCCTTCAGTAACAGCAGCATTAAAGCCTCCTGTTGATGCTATATAATATTTATTATAAATAAAACTAGTATTAGTAATGCTTGAAAACGCTAAACTATATGCCCTATTATTAGAACCTGATTGAATACTACCAGTTATAAATGGAACTTGACCTGATGGAAACGCAGGACTAAAATTAACTGTTGCACTACTAGTAGTACCCGCAACACTACCATATCTTACATTTCTAAAAATAGGACCATTTCCAATTCGTAATTTATTAATAGTTACTCTACCATTACTCGCAGTATTATTATTATTAGCACCATTACCCATAGTAATATCACCTAATGCATTAGAAGTTGTTCCACTAGTATTACCAATGAATATATCTCCACTTGTAATACTAGAACCAATATTCAATCTACCAGTAGTTAAACCAGTCATAAAATTCATAGTTCCAGTTGTAATATTAGTAAATAAATCAATAACATCAGCAATACCAGAAGATAAAAGTTGATTAACTTTAAAAAGAAAAGTAGTACACATATTGACAGAACCAGTTGTTAAAGAAGCAGTATCTGCAATATAAACAGTACCAGTTGATAACCCATTCGCAATTCGAAGTGCACCAGTGGTTAAATTAGAAAATAAATTTATTATATCATTAGTACCAACAGATGCAATTGAATTAATTTTAAATATAAAACTACCACACATATTAATAGAACCAGTTGTTAAAGAAGCATCAGCAATATAAACCGATCCAGTTGATAAACTATTACAAATTCTTAATACTCCTGTTGTTAGTTTTTCTGTAAGTCTAATTATATCATTAACTCCTGAACAATTATAATTACTACCAGATAATACTAAATTATTACATGTTGTAACTGTTCCAGTTATGATATCTTTAAATAATTCAATATTAGTTGCTCCTCCTCCTTGTGCCTGCATTCCTAAATTTGTTGCTTGTATTGCTGTCCCAAGTTTTATTATGCCACTTGAACCAATTGTTATATTTCCTGTAGTTGTATTAAATAAATTTACAGCATCTGTTGTATTAGTTTTTGTAATTGAACTAGTATCATATGTTATATCACTTACTTTAATTTTATTATTAAATGTATTAATTGTTCCTGTAAAAGTATTATCTAATGGTAATATAGAAGAAGCACCACTTGCAACAGTATCAACATATAATTTATTACATAATGAAGAATTATTAATTGGTACTGTGTTAGTTGATACTTGACCATTAAAAGTAACATCTGTAAGACATTGTACATAACTATTTGCATAAGTAGAAACATAATCAACATTAATAGTACTAGTATTAATAGTATCACAATTTATATTTGTTGTGTCTATTGTTGAACCTTCAATAATTGTGCCGTCTCCATCATCAAAACTAACTATTCCATTCATGGATTTAGCATATGAGCCATTTCTAGACATTATTATATAATATATTAGATAATATTTATATAATAATTAATTTTAACATTGATATTCAAAACTTAAGGTTAATACATAAGCCCCAATTGGTGAAAAGTTTGTGGTTGTTGTTGTGCTTGATGTATGAATATCTACACTGACACTATTATTTCTAGGCCTAGTTAAAATATAAACTGGTGGATTAGTATTAGTATCTGCATATAAAAAGGTTATATAATCTGTTGGTGTTGTTGTTCCTGTTGCATATGAAGTTTGTCTTAAACATCCTAGAAAACCGCCTCTGTAAGTATTTGCTGCATTTGCTGCCGACATTTCTATAATAGATGTGCTCGCTTGTCCTAAATCTAAATATATGACTGCATTAGTTGTGTTACCTAAATCTGATGATGCTATTGAACTTGTAAAAGTAAAACTAACTTTATATTCTCCCTCAGGTAGTACAGACCAATCAACAAAAAAAGTACTACTCGTTGCGGGTGTTGCTCCTCCAAAATTAGAGTTTAAACAAAAATTATATATTCTTTTTTTAGTTATTATATTATTATTTTGACTTAACATTTTATATATTATATATTAGATTTTATTTATTCATCATCATTAAATATTAACTCATCCCAATTTTTGAACATGCGTTGTGAGTCTACATTAATAAATAAAAAATTATGTGGTTTATCATAAACAATCTTTACAATTTCATTAATTTTGTCGCTATGTTGTTCTATCATTTCTGATGTAATATTTAACATTTCATGACGACTACACTTAAAAATAAATAAATTACTAAATAACTTTCTTACATCTTTTTCTATTGAATACCATGTTTGAACTAAAAAATATATTGATATGTGATAATGTCTCCTATTCATAATAAGTTCTTTTAATAATTTTCTTGTTTCATTATTTTTTAAATATGCTCCCATGTCGTCAAATAGAATGGCTATATTTTCATCTTCATCTAAGTTATCTTTTATATATTCTAAATTCTCAGATGTTAATTCATCAAATTTTCTTTCGTCTGGTAATTGGTCAAATAGTTTATCTTTCATACTTTGTCTGCTTTGTTCTGGTTGAAATAAATATATTTTATCATAAACTTTAGCGAGTAATTTTTTAGATTTCATAAAAGAATATAGCATAGATGTTTTTCCGCTTCCTGGTTTTCCAACGATTAAATTAGTTGAGTGCATATTTAAAAATTTTGTTAATTCATACGCTTCTAATTTTGGATGTAATTTTTTATCACATAACATTTCGCATGAAGGTAATATCGGTTTTTTATTTGTTTTTATTGATATCATTATATTACTATAATTTAGATATTAATTATTTGTTTTATTTAGTACCCCAATAATTATAGCCTTCTACTTGATGTATTTCTGCTAATAATTCTTTTAAATCTTTATTAGTTGTTGTTCCTGGTCGGCGTTGGGTCGTACTTATTAAACCTTGTTTTTTTAATTCCATAAATTTCTCTTTAACTTCTTGTAAATTTACACTAATATTATAATCTGCTTCTGTTTTTGTTTTTCTTCCTCCGCCTCGCTTTGTAGGTGTATTTTCATCATCTGTTATTTTATTTTCTTTTATTGGTGTTTCTTCTTCTTCTGCTGCTCGTCTTGATGGTAATAGTGATGGTGGTTCTATAGTTTGATCTTCATTTTCTTGTAATATAGGTGCTTCTTTTTGTATTGGTTGTAATATTGTTCGTGGTGGGTTTGGTTGTTGTAATATTGGCTGTGGTTCTGGTATTGGTTCTGATTCTTCTAATATTGTTGGTTTTTGTGTCTCAATATGTGTAATCTTTTTTTCTATTCTTGCTTGTTCATCTTGTAAATCTTGAAAATATGTCATTAAATCTATTAAATCTTCAGTTAAAATATCATTATGTGTCTTTAAAAATTGTGCGGTTATTCCTGATGATGGCATTTCTAAACCAATATTAGCGAGTTGTTCTGTTATTATTTTATTTATTGTAAGTTGTTCATTTATAACTTCATCATACTTATTCTCTAATTCAGGTTGTGTATAATCAGATGATTTATTTATAAAATTATAGTTCTTATAATGTGGAATAAAAACTTGTTCTGGTTGTTCTGGTTGTAATATTTCTTCATCTTTTGATTCTTCTACTCCTACCGCATATGCTTGATTTAGATATTCTTCTTCTTTCGTTTCTTCAACTATTGGACTTACTAAAGGTGTTGTTGTTACTTGTTTATATAAAGGATTTGGTGTTATAGATTGGACTGGATTAGATAAAGGATTTTTAGGCTGTGTTGGTTTAGTTAAAGGTGTTGTGCTTTGGACTGTATTAGGTGAAATAAATGTTTTAGATAATGCTGATATTTCTTCTGTGTCATCTTGTTTTTCTTCTAATAATTGATTTAATAACGATTCTTTAATTTTTTTTGTTTGTTTGTAATTACTCATATTATATAAAGGGTTAATATCTTTGTTTGGTTTTCTTAAATAAGGCGGCATGTCATAATTTATTAATCCAACTGAAGGAATTGGTATCGGTTTTCTTGTTGGTATTGGTGGTGTAATATTAATAGAACCATCTGAAACACTTATCATGTTAGGGTTTTCTTTTGGTTTTGGTTTAGTTTTTTCTAAATCATTCACTTCTTTTTCTATTTCTTTGTTTGTATTTTGTTCTATGATTGCTTTTTTTAATGCTGATTCATCCTTATTTTCTTTTGCTACTATACTTGGTTTTTCTTGTGTTGCTAGAATAGATGATGCTAAAGAAGGTATTGTTTGTTTAAATATTGGTTGAATTGAAGGTGCTACTATTGTAGAAGATGCCCTGGGTATTGGTTGTTGAATAGGTTTCTTTACTGGTTGTGATTTCCTTGGTCGTCCTCGTTTTTTAATGATATTAGTTCCAATATTAACTGTGACATTTTGTTTTTGTGTTTGTTTCTGTTTCTGTTTTAGTTTCTTTTGTGGTTTATTATTCTTTTTAACAATAATTTTTGTCATATAATTATATTTAGATATTATTTTTAATAATTGCATTAACGGGATATTTTTATTAATTTACCCCAAAAGTCTTTACAAAATTTTAATAATATATTTCATTTTTTTTTATAAAAGTTTGGGGAAAAAGTGAAAAAATATTATTTTTTTACATGAAAGGAATAAATTTAACAGTGATATTTTCAACTTTTGGTTTTTCTTTCTTTTTAATGATTATTTCTTCTTCACTGCTTATTTCATCTAATACTTGTTGTTTTTTGATTTGTTTCTTTTTAACCTTAATCGCTTTCTCTACTAACTTTCTTTCAAGTTCTTCTTTCTCTTTCTTTTCAATTTGTGCTTTTAATTTCTTACTCTCTGCTATTTTAGCGTCGCGGGCTTTTCTCATCTTCTCAAATTGTTCTTTTTGCTTCTCTGTTTTTTCTTTCTTTCGTTTGTCTATCTTCTCTGGTTTTTCTTTCTTTGGTTTCTCTAATACTATTATTTCTTCTGTTTCTGGTTCTTCTTCTTCATTTTCAAGGTCTTCTAATTGTTTCTTTAATAATTTCATTTTTTCCGTTTTTTTTAAAGGTTTTATATCGGATTCTTCGGACATTTTCTAATTATATATTATAATTAGAAAATAATAATTTTGAAAAAATTGACATATATGATAGGATAGAAAAAAATAAAATATAAAGTAATATATATGGTCTATCAAGATAATAGAATAATAACCTTAAATAGTCAAGACGGCGAGAAACTTAATGGTACATATCTATCAAATATTCATTTTAATTTTAGTGGATTATTAAAAGAGGAAGCAAACTTAATACGTGCATATGTAACAGTTTTAAACGCTCAAATTCCTGTTAGTTTTTATATAATAGATGAGACTAACAATGTATTAAAGTATTTACAAAATTATGTATCAAAAACAATAACATTAAATGTTGGAAATTATAATGGTAATCAATTGGTATCAACATTAAATGCATCTTTTATAGCGAATGGTTCATCAGTTACGGTGTCTTTAAATTCATCTACTGGTGTATTGACTTTTATTCCTGGTGCTGGTGGTCCTTATGGTTTTTCATCAACATCAACAATAAAGGGCATATTAGGATTTACAGAAGATATAAGTAGTACGTTCTTTCCTATTATAATGCCTTATCAACTAAATTTATTAGGAAAGAAGAAGATATTTATTAATAGTAATAATTTACGTAATAGTGCTTTCTCATCTAAATCGTTATCATGTGTTCAGACTATAGCAACAGTACCAGTAGACCAACCGCCATATAGTATGATTAGTTATGTATCAGTTTCAGATTTAGAAAAAATAATATTAAGTAATAAAACTGTTGATATGATTGATATAGAAATTGTTGATGAAAATAATAATTATGTAAATTTTAGAGGTATTGATTGGTCTATAACATTGTGTTTGAGTGTTGAAAAAAATGATATAGTAAAGTTTGATTATGGATTATATAATTTACCTCCGCCGTTAGTCCAAAATATAGAAAATAAAAATAATATAGTTAAATTATCCCGAGATGAAAAAGATTTAAAACTATTGGAAAGTTAAAAAAAATGTCAATTTCAAAATGAAATTTTGAAATTATAAAAAATAATTTATTATTTTTTTCTAAGTTATTATATATATGGAACGTTTACCAAAATCTGTAGATTACTCAACTCCTCTTGCTACTTTACCTGATGGAACTGTTAATTACCTCGTATCAAATACACCAATTAACAACTCGTCTTTTACTCCTGGTTCAACAATTATAGTGGACCTTAATAATGTGCCTGCTTTTTTAGACCCCGCTTCTTTATCATTTCGTTATAAATATGTTGCTGTGACTAATACATGCCCTACCGCTGCTACTACTGTAACTCTAAATTCTGGAATCGTAGGATGCCCGGCTTATACACCGTTCCTACGTGCTGATATATTATGTAACAGTAACGTTATTGAGAGCATAAACAATTATAACACAGTCGCGACAATGTTGACAAATGTCGGCATGAGTGTTTCAGAAAAATTAGGACAAGCATATAATTTAGGCTATTGTGGGTCTGGTGGTGATACCATGGACAATCAATATGATGTTGACGGACATGTTATCGTTGCCTATACTGGTTCTACTGCTACTCAAGCCGCTGTAACTGCCACAAATTACATATCTGCTCCTCTTATTGGTTGTTCTCTTTCACATGCTGAAAAACTAATACCTCTTGATATTGGAAACTGGAGAATTCAATTAACTTTAGATTCATTAGCTAATATTGGTTCTAGTTTAACTGGTGATGTTGCTCTCGCTTCTTATACTATTACTAACTTTGAAATTGTTTATAATCAAATTCAATTCCCAATGACTATTAATCAACAAATTAAATCAATGCCAACAATTAGAATTAAAACTAAATCTTTCGCTGTGGGTTCTCAATCTATTCCTGCTTCTAGTTCTGGTACTGTCAATTTATACTATAATTTAAGATATGCATCTGTTAGATCATTATTTTTATTATGTGCTCCTACTAGTAATGCTGTTTCCGCAAATAAAGCGATGGAATCAGTTGATGTAACAACTAATAATGGGTCTTATCAATTTAGTATTGGAGGTGTTGTATGTCCTCAAAATCCCCTTTCAACGCTAAACAACAAAGCGGGGCTATTGAATGAATTAAGACGAGCAATGGGTAGTATTTATGATAAAAATAATAGTATGGCTATTGGTGGAACTGAATTTTTATCAACACAGACAACCGCTACCACTATCAGTATTCCAGGTAAATTTTACGTGGCTACAAATACTCAGAAACTTACCCAAAGTCAAGACTATATGTTCACGGGTGTTTCATCTGCTAATAGTCAAATTAATGTAATAATTAACATGGGAACTGCTAATACTTATGCTGTAAATGCTTACCTAGTCGCAAACTATGATGCTATATTTGAATTTGATGTATTAACAAAACAATTAAATTATATCCAATAAAAAAACTTTAAAAAATAATTTATTATTTTTTTCTAGGTTTATTATATATATAAATGGTTAATCGTATTAAAAAAATGGGTCGTGTAATTGGTGCTATCAAATCTGGTTCTCGTCAATTACTTGGAAAAGATTTATCTCGTGCTGTTTCTAGTGGTGCTGTTGGTCAGGTTAACGCTCTTTCGTCTCCTAATCCAATTCCAGGTTACAAAAAAGGTGGAAAGGTAAAACGCACAGGAATCGCAAGAGTACACAAAGGTGAAGTTGTTTTAACTGCTTCTGCTGCTAAGACACTAAGAAAATTACTTAATTAAGTGTTTTAAAAATATTACTTTAATAATAATAATGTCAATTTAAAAAATAATTTATTATTTTTTAAATTATAAAAAAACAACGAGTTGTTTTTTTTCTAATTATTATTAATGTACGTTGTATTATTTCATCGTTATGATAGGTTAGGGGCTAATTTAATAAATTATATATGTCAAATTATCTATGCTCATTATAATGGTTATTATATAAAAATTATTGATAATGAATATAATCATACTAAATATCCTAATAGTAAGTTTTATATTATATTATTAAATTATATAAACAATGTATTGAATATTAATAATTTTGGGTCAGATCAGCCCGAAGGGCGACAAGGCTCCGCCGGTGATGAAATATTATATAATTTTAATAAATATGATGTTCAGTTGTTTTGTGGTTTTGTTACTCAAACAATTAAATGTGATTTAATAACTTATTTTCATGAACATATTTATAATAATTTGGACTTTGACGATTTAAATAATTTTTATAATAATATATCATATGATTTTAATAATTCTATATTTTGTCATTTACGTTTAGATGATGTTTCTCACAAAAAAGATTATGATGGTAAATTATGTAGTATGTATTATAAATTATTAATTGAAAATGATAAACCATGTGTAAATAAATTTTATGAATATGTTAATAATCACTCGCCCTTAAGTAATGATAAAATAAATATAATGCTAGATGATGCTATAAATAATTATCCAAATGATAAAATATATATGGTTACGTCTCCTATATCTAATACTGATTTTAATAAATATGATATTATATCTAATGATGATGTTGATAAAGATTTATTTATATTATGTAATTCAAAAAAAATAATTTTAAGTCGTTCTTTATATGCTTTATCATCATTGTTTTTTAGTAAAAAAAAAGAATATTGTTATACTCCTTCATGGGGTTTTTTTGTTGTGTGTGGGTTAAATACAAAGTATGATAAAAATAGTTTAAAATATATTTATTAAAAAATCTAAGTTATAATATAAATGAATATTGAAGATGAAATAAATGAAATTGAATCATATATTAAAACATTAGAACTTAATGATGATACACACAAAGAAATAAATAAAATGATTGAAGATGGAACATCAAAAGGTTTAATATATGATTTTATAAACACTAATTATAGGGGAACAATATTTTCATCTAAAGTTATAAAACAAGAAGACTATGACGAATTTCAAAAATATATTAATAGATGCGAACAAGAAGAAAATAAAAAGTTTGTAAAATGGAGAGATGAAATAATTAATAGTGGTGTTGAATATTCTAAAGATGAATTAAAATATAATAAAATACTTTAACATGCCCTTCTAACCATCTCTATGTGAATCATTAGTATAATTATTTCTACTCTTTCAGATTCTTCATTTTTCATTTGTGAATATCTTAATTGTTTTTCTTTATATTTATCCATCATAAATGATAACTCTTCATCAGTTGCATCTTTTATTGTGTTAATTAAAAAATTATCCATATTATAATAAATTTAGATATTATTATAATATAAATGTTTAGTGAGGTTTTTTTCACTGGTCTTTATTCGTCGTTGATAGGCTTCTTACTTGCTATGGGTGCTCAGTGCTATAAATCAAAATGTAAAGAGGTTAATTTTTGTTGTATTAAAATAATTAGAGATGTTGAAGGAGAAGAACAAATAGATAATAATGCTACTCGTCAGAATCCTCTGTCGTCTCAATCTTTAGACCGCCCACTGTAGTTTTTAACCAGTGATGTAAATTATATTTTTTAATAAAATCATTTAAATTATGTGTTCCCATTGATAAATTACATAAAGTGCATATTGGTACTAAATTATCTAAGGTTGTTTTTCCCCCATTTGCATGTGCTACAATATGACCCGCTTGGAAATTTCCTATTGATATTTGTTCTCGTCTACAACATTGACACATACCAACACGGCGATCCTCATAATAATTAATCCATAATGCATTCCTTACTGTTTTTGGTAATTGTTCTCTTTTTAATATTGGATGTTCGCTGTCTTCATCTGTTTCTGTGTCTTTGTTAAATTTGTGGCATTCATAACAAGTATTAAATTTAGTGTTTGTTATTTTTGACATTCTACATTGAGGACATATTTTAACTGTATTACTCATTATAATAGAATTAGAAAAAAAAATTAAATTAATCATCAATAAACTCAGGGTCATTAGGCGGATAGTACCAAAACCCTTTATATTGATATGTCTCGTATGTGCGGTCTTTACAATTGTTTTTAATTGCATTAACTAACTTTTTATTTTTAATATTATCTATTATAATTCTGTTTAATCTTTCATCTATTTCTTTTGCTGTTTCTAATATTGTTCCATATTCTTCATATTGTTCTTTTGTGTAATACTTGTATAAATCCATATATATATAAAGTTATAAAATAAAAATCTTAAGTATTTTTTTAAGGATTTATTTTTTCATTTAAGGATTTATTTTCTAAGTGTATTATAATGGAAACAACAAAACAAATTATTTGTAAAGTATGCAGTTTAATAAAAGAAGACGATATAAAATTTAAAGGTCATTATTGTCGTCCATGTTATAATATCAGACAAAAAACAGTTTATTATGAAAAACTAAAACCACTACACCAAAAATATTATTTAGAAATTAGAGCAGACCCAGAAAAATTAAAAAAGTATAATGAAAATCATGTATTATATTATAAAAAGAAACAACAAAAAAAGATGGAACAACAATCAATTAATAATGAAATCCAACAACAGCAACAAATAAATAATATTATACAAGGAATAATACAAAATGAAAGGGCTATAGAGGAAATAGAAAAAATGAATTTATTATATCCAAATTAAAAATATCTAGTAATTTATAGAAATCCTAATTTTTATTATTCTAAAAAAATAATAATAAAAATTAACTTAAGGAATTATTTTCTCATTATAATATATGACAATAAATGTTGATAAAAGAACAAAACGGTTTTATTCTTTCTTTGGTAACCGCGAGAATCACCCATACTTCAAGAAAATATTTTTATTATATCTTAATGATACATTAAAAACTATTACACAAGTTCAAAACAGATTTAATAAAATTAAAATTAAAAAAGATGGAGGTATATACAAAAAAGATATTAAAAATGCAGATATAATTGATAAACAATATAAACAATATAAAGAAGATAAGAAAAAGAATAAAATAAGCAAATATATACAATCAGAATATATTGTTGATATTAATGAAGATAATTTCACTAATGATTTTGGAAAAGATAATTTTGGTTTTTGGACTCATACAAATAATATATTAAACGCAATGAAAAATAATCCTGACACAATTATTATTCATAAACTTGAATTTTATATTAATAATAAAAAACAAACTAAATATATTAATGTTAAAGCATTTGGTAATATTATCAATATTGATTTAATTAATGACCCTAAAAAATTCACTTTCACTAATACAAATTTAACTAAAAAACAAATTGAAGAACAAATTATTTATAATTTAACATTCGGGGGTAGTGGGTTTACATGGATTGTAGATGGATTTAGAGATTATAATAAAAATGACCAGGATGATACATGGAGTGTTAAACTTATTACAACCGCTTATAAAAGAATTACAAATGATAATAATCAATTATATTTATTACAAAAATACGCATTTAATAATAATGGTACATGTGTTTATGATGGATTATTAGAATTCTTTTCTAAATATCTTGAAACAAAAAGTAAACATGCAATTGCAATATATAATAAATTAATTAGAAATCCACATAAATACGCTAAAGCATATACCATAGAAGATATGGAAAGTTTAGGGCAGGATATTAACTGTTCTTTCACTATAAATGATTTAATTAATAATAAAGATATTGAAATTAATAAAAACTCATTTAATAATTATAATATTCATTTTGTTAATACTCGTTATAACCATTTAGACTTATTAAAGTGTGTATCTGATGTGCAGGAAGTATCTACAGACTATTACGAGCATTATAAAGAAGATTCCCCTTTTTATATTGAGCGATTAGGCACATTATTAACATTAGATGGTAATTTTAAAATTAATAATGAATATCATGATGTAGTTAATGAATGGAAAGAAAAATATAATATTAATTCTTGTAGTATTGAAATTAATTCAGATATTAATAAATTTATTAATTGTTATGATGATAAAGTACATAGATTTTTCAATCCTCAAATGGAAATTAATGATGATTTATATAATGAATTAGACCTTAAGAAAGCATATTATAATTATCATAAATGCGATTATTATCACGGTTTACCATCTGGCGCTTATATCTCATGTAGTGGTGATGGTATGACAGATAAAATATTAATGGAACAAGGAAATCACGGATTAGTAGGATTTTATGAAGTTATTGTAATACATGATAATGAAATATTAAATTATATTGGTATGAAAACTAGAACAAAACATATATTATTTTCAACAACAATTATGTTATTATTAGTTGAATATAATGTTAAATTTATTTATTTAAATTATGTTATATCTCCTTCTATACATGCTCCTTTTAATGAAAATTTCTTAAAATATATTGATAATGACACATTAACTGATAACGATAACGCGGGAGTACGTGTTTATTGTAAAATAACTGGATGTATGATGATTGAAAATACTAATTTTATTATTAATGTTAAACCAAATAAAAACGATAAGGACTATTATAAAACATTAACACAATCAGAAAATTTGTTTTTTGTTGATGGTGTTTATAAAATTGTTAAAAAGCAAACAACCCCAAAAAGTTTAAAACATATGGCATTATCTATTCATGCTATATCAAGTACTATTATTTTACAACAATTATTAAAAATGAAAAAAGATGATATATACGGTGTTAAGGTTGATTCTATTGTATTTAAGAAAGACGCAATTTTTAAATATGATAATGAGTTATTTAAAAGTCCTGGGCCTGCAAATGTTAAAAATATGTTAATTGATGATGATTATGAGGACTGCACTAAATTTACCATAGTTAATGAATATTTTAAACCATACTTTAAAGAATCACTTAATAAAATTAATTTTGATAAGTCTTTTTGTGGGGAACATATAACAAGACGTGTTATAATGCTTGGTGGTGCTGGTGGATGTGGTAAAACACATTCAATATTATCAAGTAAAAATTTTATGATAGATGATCTTTTATTTACTTCTACATGTTGGGAACTTATACAAGGTAAAGTTGATGAATTTAATATAACTGGTATTTCTCTACCAAAATTAAGCGGTGAGATGAATGGTAAAGTAGTTGAAAAATTTAATAGTAATAAATATAAATATATTGTTAATGATGAACTCACATTACAAAGCGAAAAAGGCGTGAATAATATTATTACAGATAATCCTAATAAATTTATTATTTTAATGGGTGATATTGATGAAGATGGATTTTATTATCAATGTAGTATTGGTAGTAATGTATTTAGTCCTTCTCGTATTGGAACAGATAAATTACAATATATTAAATATACTAAAAATTATAGATTTGATGAATCCTTTAATAACAAAATTAATGACTTACGGGCATACATGAAAAAATATAAAGGTAAAACAGGATTATTACATTGTTATGTTAAAAAAAAATTTAGTGAATGTTTTAAGAAATTTAAACAAATTGAATTTAATGAAAATGATGTAGGAATATCAGCATTAAAACCAATTGGGAAAGATGGTAAATGTTTATATTCTCATCATTTCTATAAACGAGGAGCGAAAGAACAATACTATGTTAAAGATACATATTATAAGAAAGGTTTATATCGTGGAGCAAAACTAGACGAAGAACCAGATAATAAAAATTATACTAATAGTTTATTTAGGACTATACATGCATACCAAGGACGACAACTAACACAAGACAATAAAATTATTATATTATTGAATTCATTGTTTGATTTTAATTTATTATATACTGCGATTAGTAGGGCTAGACGATTGGACCAAGTAATAATATTAGATATGATAAAAAAATAAAATATTAAAAAGTTCCTTTTATATATTATCTAAGATATAATATATGTCACTAGTATTGCACGCGATTATATTACATAAACCAAAATTCAAAACTAAAGAACAAAGTTTAAAATATGCATTAAAACACTTTCCAAATGAAAAAATTAAAGGATTTGTAAGAGAGACAGATAATTCATTTAGAGTTCGGGTTGTTCCTAAAACTCAATTTATTAAAACATCATATGTGTCAAAAATAATTAATCCAAATACGACTTTAGTTTTTGGTAAATTAAAATGATTTTCCTTAGATTTCTAGGCATGGAAATTTTTATGTCATGATTATAGATTTTATAGAATTTGGAAATTTTATAGTTCCTTATTTTTCCATGATTAT
>Ga0214919_10006808_pt1 | contig 15583 bp, 11 predicted proteins | sample LL1503_MetaG_FD_177994 | JGI IMG/M metagenome (GOLD analysis project Ga0214919, IMG submission 177994) | Freshwater microbial communities from Lake Lanier, Atlanta, Georgia, United States - LL-1503 | ecosystem: Environmental > Aquatic > Freshwater > Lake | place: USA: Georgia | collected... | reverse complement strand
TCAGTTACAAGAACAGTTGCTGCCCTTGCAGTATATTCTGTACGATCAGGTTTAGCAATATGAAACTTGTGGCAACGACTTTCACGCAATGCTGGAATGATTTTGTGTTCATAGTTACAAGTAAGAATGAAACGCACCGTATCAGCATATGCTTCCATATCGTTACGCAATGCTGCTTGAAACTCTGGGCTAGTGTAATCGGCTTCATCAAGTAGAATTACTTTAAACTTACCAAAAGGCATTGTTTGAGCAAATCCATTAATCTTATCACGCACAACTGCGACACCATTTTCACGACTAGCATTGATTTCTAGTACATCATAATCTTCTACACCAAGTTCATGGATCAAGACTTTAGCAAGAGTAGTTTTACCAGTACCCGGATCGCCACTTAGTAATAGATGCGGGATAGAACCATTAGTAATCCAACCTTCTACTTGTTGTTTTTGTCGTTCATCTACAAAGACATAATCTTTGATAGATTTGGGACGGTACTTTTCAACCCAAAGTTGATTCTTCATTGTTTAAGCATCTCAATTGTGATAATATGTGCAATGCCTTGACCTAATTCTTGGTCACTAGGAATGATGTGTAATGCTGTATATTGTCTATCAATTTTGGGATCGTATGTTTTATACTCCATTACATATCCGCCATTTGCTGCATGTAAAGTAAAGTTCATGCCGTTATTGTCAATGCTACGCCGTTTACCACCAATTGAATTTGAAGCTACTATACTAGAGGGTTCCTCAAAACCCTCGTTACGGACTTTATTCCAGTCTTCTCTAACCCAGTTAATAATTTTTTTCTTAAACCATTTAATTATCATTAGTATACCATTTCGCTTAATGTTGAATCAGATACTTCTTCATCAGATATCATTAGTATATCATCAGGGTCAACTCTACGCAATGTTTTCTTACCCGTTTCATCTTCAATATCAATGCCGCGAGTCCAACGTCCGTGACTAACGCAAACCCATTTACCTTCAACAATATCTGTATCTTTGTTTTCTGAACCTACAGCATATATCTGCCCCCACCGAGGTCTGATACCTGAACTTTTCATATCATCATTGGGTAGTAGAATACCACCATGTGTGATACGTTGGTCAAAACTCATATCACATACGATGATATGTGCTCCAATTGGTTTGAATTGATTTTTAGTGAACCTATGTGGTTCAAATGCTAGTTTTTTTTCTTCCATGTTATTTCTTCTTTGCTGCTTTCTTAGTTTCTTCTTCTTTGATTTTTTCAATTTCTAAATCATCTTCAAATGATTCTTCTAATTCTAATTCATCCGGTAGAAGTTCAGCAGCATTTATTTTTGCTGGTTTGGGAACATCTGGTTGTATTTTTTTTGCATTTGCTGAACGATTTCCTACTGTCTTAGCATAAGCATTGTTTACTTTATCAGTTGCAGGTTGAATTACTCTGCCGAATGCATCAATAGTGTCGCCTCGTGCGTTAATATTTTTAACATTCCCCACGGCTCTCACTTTTTCATTTTTTGCTACAATAGCTGACATGTCAACAGTCTTTCCCATTGCGGATATATATATGGCCATTTTTATCTCCTTTTAGTTAGTAATATTTAATCTTTTTTTAGTATGACTTAATTTTTGCTCAGTATTCTAATCATTTTAGAAATTCTTCTATGGATAATTGATAATATAATGAGTTAATTCGGTGAATTCCTATCAAAAACAATACAAAACTAGCTACACTACTTCCTCTACCTACTCCCCAAACTATGTTATTTTTACGCATAGTATCAACAAGATATTTTAAGTATTGTAGTAATGGGAACATATTCCTATCATGGAATTTCAATAATTCATCCCCTGCTCGTTGTAATTCTTCTTCATTTTTGCATTGATCTAATACCCATTTAGCAATATCTATTTCATAGTATTCTTTGGGCATTTGCCATTGTGATTGATTTTGATCATCAAATTCTTTTACTGATAAGGTAGATTCAACATACTCTATTAGAGTGGGTAAGTTTTCATTTGATAGAAATATGTTACCCAAAGTTATCTTTTCATCTACCAAACAATCTTTTATAATGCGTGTATGATCACGCATATACAAATCACACAGGTCATTTTCTGAGAGGATTAGTTGATCATATCTGTCAGTCTTCATCTATGTATTTTAACATAGACCAGTAGATAAATCAACACTTATGGTTGTTTATCAGGATCATTATTAAAAATAATTTCAGTGGTTATATGTTCTTTTTGTTCCCAATCTAAACCAACACCGGCCCAATCATTATGATGTTTTATCAATCTAACTATTTTATCTTTTTTATTAGATTTGGATAAATCAGATATAGAAGTTGAGGAGCAGGCCCACCAACCTTTGTTACCAAAAGGGTGATTAGCGACGGTATCTACGTCATAAATAAATTTAACATCATCACTTAACCCAGACATAAGACTTATATCAGTGATATGTAATTTACCTTCTGTTATTGCGTTTAGTTTCAACAAAAGAAGAATGGTTATAATCTGATCATATGGCTCTTCCGGTAGTGTACAAACTTTGATATCAGCGTGTAGATACTTTTCTATAACTTTCTTTTCTGCATCTTGTACAAAAATACTATTACCTAAACATTCATGCAAGAAATAATGTATTCTGTCCATTGCTATATTTTGTTCTTTAATAGAGTCTGTATCAACTTCCATACTTAATGAAAGTTCATAGATGGTCATTAAGAATTCACCTTCAAAATATACCCCAGCTTGGAATGCAAATTCACGTTCAATTCTTGTTGCCAATTTCGCCCTCTTTTTGTATAGAGACTTGATTTTGAAGATTTTGTTTTTTCATAACCTCATCAAGTTTTTTACTTGCTTCATTACGATAACTTTCAACCACCATTTCAAGTTGATTGATTAGTGGTCTATTACCAGTACGATGAGCAAAAGTAAGTTTATTCATTAGACCGGTTAGGATAGTCTGAATTTCTTCTAGCGTCTTTTCAGACAGTGCTTTTCTATCTAAGAATGGATGTTCCATTCAGATATTTATTACCAGTTATTGAGTTGGATTCTTTTCCAAATATCGTTGCCAACATAGATAGTAGCACTAGTTGCAACTGAATTTGAACTTAATACTACAACAGAATCTGCAACACCATTAGAACGAGACTGACTTACTGTGATATTTGGACTAGATGCAGTTTTGATATAATAAACTGTGTTTGCAACCAATCCACCTATATTAGCAGCAAAGATAATTGGAGCATTTACTGACAAATTAGTAGTATCAGGAGAGTCTAATGTAATTGCATTAGTGCTTACTGTAGTTGATAATACACTTCTTGTGTAAATCGTAGAATTATATGTGTCAGTCGCTATATAAACATATGATGTTGGGTTAGCAAGCATTGTAGTACCAGAAACATTAGAGCCGATTGCAATGTTACTTCCACCAATAGTTGAAGAAACGGTAAATGTAGTTGATGACACTACGTTTCGCACATAGTAAGTTGTACCTACCACTATATTACCTGAAAGTGAAGTACCAGTGAATACTATTGGCAAATCAGTATATAATTGTGAAGTATTACCTGATGTGGTAAGATAGGGATCTGTATTAGCCCCAGTGATAGTTAATTGATTAACCGAAGGACCAACTGCAATATCTCCGTTTACGTCACCTTGAAATCCAGTAGGAGGAACAAGACGTTGTTGAATTTGTGTAGACTGAATTGGTCTATTAGTTGCGGAAATAGACAATGTATTACCACAATCAACTGTACTTATTAAATAATTAAGTTGAGTTACCCCATATGGAACAGTGACCGATGTATTTCCATTTATATTTGAATAATTTTCAAGTGTAGTTGCTCCTAATGTTACATTTGACGGGAAAGTAATAGTAGAAAGGGTATTAGATATTGATAGATTTAATTGAACATTACTTTGCGTGCCGGCCGGTGCCCAACTACCAAAATTGATTGTAGTATTTGCTGCTATTGTTCCATACTGAACATCTGCTAATGAAGTATTTACTAGAACAGTACCTGATAATGCGTTGCCTAAATTATAAGTAGTTGCTCTAAAACTCCGTGTACTTGCATTACTGATAAGCGTGTTAGCCATATCATTATTGATAGTTGTACCTATTAAGGCCTGCTTAACTACTACTTTATTTTGCAGGTCAGTTATTTCTGTACCGGCAGCATTAAGGTTGGTTACAATAGATGCAAAGTTATCTCTAAACCCTTGACTGTTGTTATTAACACCCGGGACAGGATAATTTACATTAATTGGATTTGTGTTGATTGTACTCATTGTTTTATTCCGTTATATATATTTAGTATTGTGTTTCATCTGGTAAAATAGTTGCACGAGGGAACAATACAAAGAAATCCTGACTATTGATTGGGTTTGGTACTGGAGTGGCACTAGGTAATCCCGACCATGCAGGTGGAGTTAATTTATTTTCCCAGTTATAAGTAGTACTCTTATTCACAGTAAATCTATCTATATTGAAATTAATCTGATTAAGAGTATATGGCCAGTTAGTTTCTATATTTGTTTTAATAGTTTCAGCATTTCCTGGCGTCGTGTAACATATTACCCATGCTTGAGTATATCCCAATGTGCTACCATTTAATTGTTGACTAGTCATCCAGACTGGTAATAATGTGCTATTTAATACTTGTCCCAGTACACTAGCTACTCTATTCCGCATGTTAAATAAACTATTAGGATATAATACATTAGCATATCCGGGCGTCAAGCTAGTATAGTATTGTTGATTCAACAATTCAACATAGCTAGTAAATATATTAGTTACACTGGTATACCAAGGTCCCAATCCTAAATCAATTGGAGTTGGCCAATATATACTACTAGGAACACTAACACCCTGTGGATTGACTAAGTTATCAATTACTTCACTGTATACTACTTCATAAATTATATTGTTATCATTATCTCTGGCAACCGCAGTTTTTAGTTCACCTAACGTGATATTTCTCCAGTAATGATTTTGTGTAACTGATGCTATATAGTCTTGTATATTGCTTGCAAATATACCATATGCATGTTCGTATATAACACTGGTTGCTTTTCCAAAATTAACGTCAGTTGGCCTGTATAATAAGTCAGTGGGTATTAGTGCTTCGCTATCTAATAATGTTTGTAGTATATTTCTATCGTTAATACTAGGAGCCGCTTGAATATATAATATATCAGTGGGTTGACTATATTCTTGATATACATTTACTGTAAATGTTTTACTAGATTGTACAATTCCAAAGTTTGGTGAATATGCTTGAATCGTAAATGTAAATAAAGTTTGTTCACCAACAGTTAATAAAGTTTCTGTTGGTTGACTGGCTACAATACCTGTTATTTCACCATTTGGTAATAGTGTCAAATTAGGAGGCAAACTGCCTGAAGTTAATCTATACTCTAAATCAGTGTCTGATATTGCAAATACTTTTAATGTACTAATAGTTTCATTATATATAGTGCCCAAATCTTCTGATGTAACCCAAGTTATGTCACCGATAATATCCAAACTTAGATTAAATGCAAAATTAAACACCGGTGACACTATTCCAGTATTACCTGTTTTTACTACTTGTGCAGTAAAACTATAGGTATTAATACCCGGTGAGGACATCATAGGAGTTCCTGTTATCCAACCCGTAGTAGAATCATATGTTATTCCCTGCGGTAAACTAGAAACAAAATAATTAATAACATTACCATCAAAATCATAACCAATCAACTTAAATGCAAAATAATTATCACTTAAAAATGTACCTAGTTGTGCGTTCGTTGAAGTTGCTACAGGTGGCAATAAATAATAACCATAATATGGATCACTATCATTTACTATAATAGTTAATGGTCTAGTATTTAATAAAGTAGGCTGTCTTGTGTTAGCTGGATTTCCAGGGCCACCTTGACTTACAGGTGTATTTTGATTTATAACTGTAATTGAATATGAAGAAGTTGCATTACCTAAAGCACTTATTAGTGCCAATACGAAATTGTAAGTTCTAATTGTGGGTTGCCCGGTTGAGACTGCAGGCAATGTAATGTCCATATTGCCGGTAGCATTGCTCAATGGAAAAGTACTTCCATTTTGAGTGGTAGATATAGTAAATGTGTTATTAGTTGCATCAATAGTTTTTATATAATATGTTTGTCCTAAAATTATACCACCGATAACATTGGTAAATGTTATTGGTCTTCCGATAGTCATCCCGTTAACTGTTAAGCAATAAATTAATGAAGTAGATGCTTCTGTAGTTGAACTAATTGTTGTAACTAATGGTAATGTAACTAGTGTTGTGGGTGGTTGTGGATAGCCTTGAATTAAGCCTGACGTAGAAATTTCAAGACCCGGTGGTAATAATCCCTGCTGTAATTCTATTAATACTACATTATCCGATTCAGGATTAGAATATGCAATTTGCAATTGTGTCCAAACACTATCTTGGGTAGTTAATATTACACCGCTTCGTGTAGTAAATTGCGGAGTTGCAGCTCCAGTAACTAACATACTAAATGTTCTATCACGAATGTTATTTAAATTATCAGTTGCTCTAACTGTAAATGTAGTTAGTGTATCAGAAGTTACAAGTGCAGGAGTACCAGATAATACACCGTTATTGATGTTTAATTCTACCCCGTTAGGCAATGATCCTGCTAAAACTTGATATCTAACACTAGTGGCAGGTGCAACTGGTGATGCTAATAATACAACTGTCATTGCATATCCATAGGGAAAACTTCCTATAGAACCTGCTGATGTAATCCACGTTGGTTGTGCCATATTATGTTGTTAAGTAATGCATCGCTAATTCGTAGTGATGTTTTCTATCTTCTAAACCTATAGTTCCACCGTTAATACGCTTGGTTAATGTTACAAAATCACCACTATCACAGTATTGATTTAATTTGTTATTGTCCCAGAACCATCCAGCACTTGCTACAGCACCATTAGGTGTTTCTAAATATCTAACAGTATCTTCTAAACTCATATCCAATGCTTCAGCAAAACGTGTATAGTTATCACGACCAGTCAATTGAATTAATCCACGCCCTCTGAATCTAAATCCATCGCCACTGTTCTCATCACCGTTCTTCATACGATTAGCATAAACACGATTAGCAATCATTTCCGGTTTACGTTCATATTGTTTTGCTAGTTCTTCATTAGGGAAATACTTTTTAAATGTACCCATCAATCCTTTTGCACTGTAGTTTAAATTTTCAACAACGGCGTTGAAGCCACCACTTTCGTGTGCTATCTGTGCTAAGAAGCCTGCAACTCTGCGTGGATTCTCAAACATTTCATAGTATTCTGCTACTGTGTTTAGTGGCTCGACAAAACCCTCTAATATAGAGCGTCTTGTTTTTGGACACATTGATGTTAATAATTCTATTGCTACCATATTAAGTTCTTCCTACCATAATTTCTATTATACCCGTAGCACCATCAAAATCTGTTAGTGCTTTTCCTAATACTGTTCCTATAGTAGGAGAGGTACATGATATAGCATATCCGTTATTTGTGCTAACCATCATGTCGCCTCGTTTTATAGGGCCTATTACTTTGGATGGTACACGACCTTGCAGTGCTACTGCTACTGGATATAAACAATCCATTTCTGAATTCATTAAATATGCCGGGTTAGTTGTAACAATGCCTGCAACTAGTGTACTCATGTATGAATTGCATATTTGAACTTCATGTTCACCGCCAAACTCTACAACCGTTCCCGATTCTATCTGTTCAGAACCGGCATAGTATTCTGCCAAGTCAGCATATGTTGCATTTAATCTACTACCGGCACTTAATGACCAGTTACCGGTAATTGTACCGGCAGTGACATTTGATCCAGTAGTTATTGCTATTGCTGATACATTACCTGTAACTTCTACACTTCCATCAATAGTAAGATTACCAACAAAAGCGTGAGTAGTTGCTATATAAGTAATAACATTGGGTGAACTATCAGTTAGTGCGTAGTCTTGAACTAATATCCTAGGGCCTACAGTAGGATAGCCCAACATTACTGCATTTATGTTACCAAGATATAATGGTGTAGCACCTACTACCATTCTACTAATATCACTTACAGTTCCAGACACAAATGCCAATCCGGCTGCTTTGTTACCATAACTAGTACCAAGTGCCATTGATATATTAGCATTACCTATAGTACTATTAAGCGTAGCGCCCATGTAATTTACTGCTAAGTAGTCAGCGGATGTTATAGTATTGCTTGCGTTATAATCAGCAAAATAATAATTAATATTACCTGAGACATTTGCATATCTACCTAACATTCTACCAGATATAATTGATCCGGTCGTGTCATATGCTACAGGTGTTACTGTGTTGATATTTGTATTTCCTGACACATTTGCAATACCAGTGACTGTCAATATACTAGTAGTTTTGTTAAATGTTAAGTTAGCACTACCGTTGGCAGTGCCTGCATCATTGAATAAAACTTGTGTATTGCTGCCTCCAATTGTACCAGTAGCACCTGTTGATCCAATTGTACCAGTAGCACCTGTTGTACCTATATAACCGGTAGCACCTGTTGAGCCAATATATCCAGTAGCACCTGTAGCACCTGCATAACCAGTAGCACCGGTAGCACCAGTTGTTCCTATATAACCAGTAGCACCTGTAGCACCAGTTGTTCCTATATAACCAGTAGCACCGGTTGCACCTAAACCAGTGGCACCTTGTAGTCCAGTAGCACCTGTTGCACCTGTTGCACCTGCATAACCAGTAGCACCGGTAGCACCTGTTGAGCCAATATATCCAGTAGCACCTGTTGCACCTGTTGTGCCAATATATCCAGTTGCACCTGTGGCACCTGTTGTTCCTTGTATACCAGTAGCACCTGTGGCACCTGTTGTGCCAATATATCCAGTTGCACCGGTAGCACCTGTACTACCTATATAACCAGTAGCACCGGTTGCACCTAATCCAGTAGCACCTGTGGCACCTGTCGTGCCAATATAACCAGTAGCACCTGTGGCACCTGTCGTGCCAATATAACCAGTAGCACCTGTGGCACCAGTTGTGCCAATATAACCAGTAGCACCGGTAGTACCGGTAGCACCTGCGCCTGTAGCACCTGTAGCACCTGTATATCCAGTGGCACCTTGCTGACCAACTGATCCGGATAAGTTAACAGTCCATGGACTATAAGTTCCACTACCCGTATTAGAAGTAATGTTAGCAACCATTGCACCGGTACTTGAATTATATGATGTAACTGATCCACTCATATAATTAGAGCCGTCATAAGAAATAATGACACTTTGGCCAGGTGTATATTGTAATCCTAAACCAATTGTCAATGACTTGCTTGCTATAGTGATAGATAATGTAGTTACACTAGTTGTAGAGAATTTATCACTAACACCACTAGCACCAGTCGCACCTGCCCCAGTGGCACCTTGTATTCCGGTAGCACCAGTAGCACCAGTAGCACCAGTTGTTCCTATATATCCTGTTGCACCTGTTGTTCCTATTGTACCTGTAGCGCCCGTAGCGCCCGTAGCACCTGTTGTGCCAATATATCCAGTAGCACCAGTTGTACCAATAGCACCAGTCGCCCCGGTTGTTCCTATATATCCTGTTGCACCAGTCGCCCCGGTTGTTCCTATATATCCTGTAGCACCAGTCGCACCTGTTGTTCCTATATATCCAGTAGCACCTGTTGCACCTGTTGTGCCAATATATCCCGTGGCACCTGTTGCACCTATTGCACCAGTCGCACCTGTAGCACCTGTTGTTCCTGTATAACCTGTAGCACCTGTAGCACCAGTTGTTCCTATATAACCAGTAGCACCGGTTGCACCTAAACCAGTGGCACCTTGTAGTCCAGTAGCACCAGTAGCACCAGTTGTTCCTATATATCCTGTGGCACCTGTGGCACCTGTGGCACCTTCCCCAGTGGCACCTTGTAGTCCAGTGGCGCCAGTGGCGCCTGTAGCACCAGTTGTGCCAATATATCCAGTCGCACCTGTTAATCCAGTTGAACCGGGTAAGCCTACCGCCCCTGATAGATTAACATACCATGAACTATAAGTACCGGTTCCAGTTATAGAGGTTACATTTGCAATCATTACGCCGGTAGCTGAATCATATGAAGTCACTTCTCCATCCATATAGTTAGAACCGTCATATGATATAATAATGGTCTGTGCTGGTATATATGATAAATTTAAACCAATTGTTAATGTTTTACTTGCTATACTGATAGTCAATGATGTTGAGCTTGTTGTTGAAAACTTGTCGCCGGGTCCTGTTGCACCGGTAGCACCTAAGCCAGTGGCACCTGTAGCACCGATGGCACCGGTAGCACCAGTTGATCCTATTTCGCCTGTAGCACCAGTTGCACCTAAGCCAGTTGCACCTGTAGCACCGGTAGCACCCGTTGATCCTATTTCGCCTGTAGCACCAGTTGCACCTAAGCCAGTTGCACCTGTAGCACCGGTTGTTCCAATATATCCGGTTGCACCGGTAGCACCTGTTGTACCAACATATCCTGTTGCACCTGTTGTTCCTATATATCCTGTAGCACCGGTAGCACCTGTTGAGCCAATATATCCAGTAGCACCTGTTGCACCTGTTGTGCCAATATATCCAGTTGCACCTGTTGCACCTGTTGTACCAACATATCCTGTTGCACCTGTAGCACCAGTTGTGCCAATATATCCTGTTGCACCAGTAGCACCAGTAGCACCTGTTGTTCCTATATAACCAGTAGCACCAGTAGCACCAGTAGCACCTGTACTACCTATATAACCAGTAGCACCAGTAGCACCAGTAGCACCTGATGGGCCTACGGCTGCAGCCGCCCAAATTAAATTACCTGCACCATTAGTAACTAATGCATATCCATTAGAACCACCAGTAATGTGTAAGTTGCTTATGCTACCCAATGATACATTGGCTGTATTTACAAAAATGACGTTACCGCCGGCATTACTTACAGTTAATTCAGTTAAGTTACCCAATGAGGTAACATTTGGTTGTGCGTTTGAAGTAGAAGTTAATACTCCATTGAACGATGTTAATCCATTGCCTACATCGGCAAAATAATTAGAATAAACTTGAGCAGGGTTAATATCAACTACTAATGTTTGACTAGATTGTGTAATTGTAGTATTACTACCACCATTACTACCTGTACCAATACTCAATGAACTAGTAGAAACTTGAACACATGCTATGTTAGCAGAAACAATTACGTTACCTGTAGGGTAGTTAACAGTTATGCCAGCCCCGGCAGTTCTGTTAACAGAAGTTACTTCAGTATTAGCATTAGCACTAAAAAGTTGATTAAAGTTATTTTGTACTTTATTAAATGCTGTTCTTATTGCATCAGCAGAAGGATCATCCGGAAATGTTCCAAAATCTATATTGTTTTGACTCATATTAGTGTTACCTATTTATAATGTATTTATCGTTATTTAAGAAACGATGACCCAAAAAAAATACCCGACTGTTGCCGGGTATTTTAAAGTACGATTCTTTTATAGACCACTTAATTTCATGTAATCTTTTAACAAATCAGTTGACTCTTTCATTGGGCTACCTAATCCATCAACTCCCATACGACTTTTTTGTCCTGAGATAACTGGGATAGTTGTTTGACCAGTAGATTTTTGTTTATTCAATCCACCACTTATAATTTTAGTCATAAAGTCAATATCAGCTTCAAACGTATCATCTGCACTATTAGCGTATGATTCATCTACTTTCTTATCTTTCTTGTCATCATACTCAATGTCTTTAGTGACTTTCTTTCCAGCACGTTCTGCTTTGTTATCATCCTTGCCCTTATGATCTTCATCATATTCAATATCTTTGGCAACTTTTTTACCTGCTTTTTCTGCTTTGGCATCTTTTTCACTAGTTGATTCTTCTGATAAGAATGCCAATTTCTTGTAAAGATTAGCGAAGGATTCTGCTACTGTTTCTTCTCGACGGCGTTTTTCGTTATCTTCTCTATCTTCTCTATCTTCTGCTGACTCATCGTCACCGTCAGGATCTTTGTAATAACCTTCTTCATCTACTTTTTCTTTACCAGCTCCTTCACCAGTAGTATCTTCCATACCTTCAGTCGGGCTTGAATATACTTGCCCTTCTTCTTCATCTGCCCCTGCATCTGCTGTTGCTAATGCACTATTAGCTGCTGCATTGCCTGCAACATCAGCATTAGTATTATCAGCACCGGAATCTGGAGCATCGGCTTCGGCTACCTCATCAGTCATTTGATCTTCTGATTCATCTTCACCCATAACTGATTGTTTATCAGAATCACATGAATGACCAGCTTCCATCATACCACCACATGACTCACATGTTTCTTCGTGCCCATGCATATGACCTTCTTGATCGGAACCTTCTTCATCTTCATAGTCACCGATACCTTGCATCTCTCCGCCACCTGATAATTTCTTCATCAATGACATCATACCGTCATGGTCATCAACTACTTCAATTCCACCCGGTGCTGCTGTTGAGCCTTGTGGTGCGCCATATCCATTTTGTTCATTGCCACCAAACAAGCCTAAGCCTGCTGATTTGATGATACTTAATAATTGATCAGCTTCGCCATCTTGTGCTGATACTGACACTGAATCAGGAGCGCCTTGTTGACCCTTGCTGATACTAACAGTCATGCCTTCTGAAACTTTGTTGTCACTTTCAAGTAATGCATTTAACTGATTGTCTAATGCTTCAAAAGCAAATTCATCTAACACATCATTATCCCGCATTGTTTGTCCAAATGCCTTGAAAGTATCACCTGGTGTTTTAATTGCTTGCTGCTTCATGTAAGAAGTCTTATCCATTTCACCTAATTCATCAGCGCCTTCATCATACATTGCTTCGCCCATGTCATCAGCACCATAACTAGCCATCGTAGCTACTTCAGGGCCTTGACCCATTTCACCAACGCTTGTGCGACCTAGTATTGGCATTTGCCCATAGCACTCATCCAAGCCTTCTTTGAAGCCATCGTGATAGTGTCTTGCTTCTTCCATATCATCGTGTGTACAGTTATATGGCATTTTTCTTAGTGCATGACTCTTACCTTCAAGTCTTGCTGCTTGTAAATGATGTTCCATACCTTCTTTCACTTTCTTTTTCTTAGTTGATTCATCTACCTTCATGTTTCTTATCGGCATACCTCTAACGTCTAACCCTCTTTGAGCACTAGTTCCTTTGTTATTAAAATTGCCCATAGCTCCTACTTGGCCAGGTGCCTCGCCGAAGATTGCGTTTGCGAACATCAACAGTAGAAAGCCAATAACTGCCATACTACTACCGCCTACTGTGCCCCACATTGATGCAGCAGCGCCTGCAGAACCAAGTAGACCTAAAGTATATAGTGATTGAATTAACTTACCTTGCCAGTTGCCAGCAATGCCTTCGGCCATTTGCGGTGACTGTCCTTGCGCGGCTGCTTTATCAAGTCCTAAGGCTTGTACTACCTTCATAGCATTTTCTTTGCTAGGAGTAAGATCACCACCAGCAGCTTGCTTAACTGCACTAGCAATTTTTTCTGCATCTGGACCTAATAATTTCATTAGTTTAGGTACCAACATACCTTTGAGTGTGTCCAACATGCCTTCATCAATTTTAACTTTCTTTTTATCTGATGCGGCTTTTTTCATTGGCTCTTTTTTGTTGCCGTCTTTGTCTAAGTCTAAGAAGTCTGGCTTTGAACCTTCTGATAATTTCTTTTTGCAATCAGCTACCATCTGTTTCAATTCCTTCTGATCGCAATCAGGATGCATTTTGCAGATTTCTGCTACAGACTTTCCATCTTGGCACATTTTTTTGATGTGTGACATTGGTGGGCATTTCTTTTTGCCAGTTTCTTCTTTCTTAGCAAAAGGATTAACACCCTTCTTGCCTTCTAATACACCGCGATTATTACTGCTTAGTGGACTTGATTGAGCAAAGTTTTGAGGAGCTTCTGCTTCTGCAACTTCTTTATTTCTAAAATCACGTATGACTGGACCTGTTCTAGTAGCTTGTCCTGGCTGTTGTACTGGAGCTGCGGATTTTTGTTTTCCCTTCCACATATCTTTCCAATCATTGCCAACATAATGTCCTGCTGCACCGCCTGTTACTGCACCTACCGGTCCACCGATTGCTCCGCCTAATGCTGCGCCTATAGCAGCACCTTTCCAACCTTCTTCCATGTCAGCTTCTTTGATTTTCTTTAATTGTGAGCCTGCAATTTTTGTAGCAGCTTCTTTACCATACTTAGGTGTCAATTTACGAACTAATGCATCAAACCCTGTAGTACCATTGTTATGCTTACCAACATCTCCACCTTCTTCTATGTCACCTTCTGCCATTTGTTGAATTGCTGCGGAATTGATTAATTTCTGTTGATCCGGTGTTAGAATTTTTCCCTGTCTTAACATGTCCTGTGCTGCTTTGAGTTGACCAGGGTTTACAGGTTGTGCCGGGGCTGTTCCAGGTTGTTGACCTGCTACTGCTGGTGCTGGTTGTCCCGGTACTGCTGGTTTCTGTGGTTGACCTGCTACTGCTGGTGCTGGTTGTCCCGGTACTGCTGGTTTCTGTGGTTGACCTGCTACTGCTGGTGCTGGTTGTCCCGGTACTGGTTGACCGGGTATTTGTTCATTCAACGCTTGATCTAATTGAGAAAAGTATTCTTTAAGACTATGCTTAACACTAGGCTTGCCACTTGGCTTAGGTGCTTTACCAACACCCATTGCTTTGTTTAATTCTGAACTGTCATATGATTTTGGTTTGTCAGGATTCGGTGGACGACCTTTGCCGCGCTTTGGTTCATTTTGCGCACCAAGTTTACCTAAACTCATTTGACCAATTGGTTTACCATATTGATCAGTAACATCGTCTGTACCATGTCTATTACCATATCCACCTGGACCTGCTTTGTGAACAGTTGAATCACCTTCGGTTAATTGGTCGAATGATTTTAATATATCTCTAATATCCATTTTGTTTTCCTTAACGGTTATATGCTGAGCCAGTCTTTGGCTTTGGTGGCATCTTTATAGTACTCATTGGGCTCTTATCACCCATCTTCTTATCATCTAAATATGGCTTGAACGGGTCAAACGCATCTTTTGTTCTTGTTCCTGCATATGGAATATCAATCTTAGACTCTTTGGCTTGGTCTTTGATTGATTGTAAATATGAGTCCCCATATGCTTTGCTTGCTTCTTTAGCACCAGGCTGTTCTTCTAATTCAGTATGATTTAATAATGGGCTATGACTCATTTCATTTTCATACCCCGCCTGTTCACTGTCAATGCTATCATCAAAATCAGTTGATATCATACGCACCATGTTAACATTGTAACCACATAGTTGAGCAAGTTGTTGTACCATTGGTTCTGTAGCCGGGTATCTAAACTCAACTTTAATCAATGTCACACTTTCGTTCTCTAAGTTAGGAAAACCATATGGTGATTTCTGTATTGGAGTACTTTTTGGTTCGCCAATTTCCACTGGGTCAAACTTTTTTAGATTGTACTTAAACATATCTATAAAGTTTT
>Ga0214919_10006807_pt1 | contig 15584 bp, 15 predicted proteins | sample LL1503_MetaG_FD_177994 | JGI IMG/M metagenome (GOLD analysis project Ga0214919, IMG submission 177994) | Freshwater microbial communities from Lake Lanier, Atlanta, Georgia, United States - LL-1503 | ecosystem: Environmental > Aquatic > Freshwater > Lake | place: USA: Georgia | collected... | reverse complement strand
TGTATTCTTTGTATCATAGTATAAAGTTAATCTATTTCAAATAAAAAAACCTCCGGGTGAGGGAGGTTCTTTCTATACTGATTAAACTCATTAATCTCATTAAAGTCAAATGCTAAGCTTATCCTAGCTCTGGATACAATACAAATTGCTCCATAAACTTATTCACTTCATTCTTAGTCTCTGATAATATGGTTTCATTGTCTGCATTCATTAAAGCTTTGTCAATAGCTTCTACTACAAATGGAATATGTGTTTCAGTCATACCACGTGTGGTAATAGCAGCCACACCAAAACGAATACCTGAAGTCACAAAGGCCGATTTATCGTCATATGGAACCATATTTTTATTAGCAGTTATATCGGCATGTCCTAAAACTTGCTCTGCCTTTTTACCACTAATATTTTTATTGCGTAAATCAATTAGCATTAAATGATTGTCGGTACCACCACTAATAATTTCATATCCTTTCGCTACAAATGCAGCAGCCATTGCTTGTGCATTTTTTTGAACTTGCTTTGCATAAATCATAAATTCATCAGATAAAATTTCACCAAAAGCAATGGCTTTAGCAGCAATCACATGTTCTAATGGACCACCCTGTGTACCAGGGAATACAGCCATATCAATGACATTGGACCATAATCTTAAATTTCCTTTTACATCTTTTAAGCCTAAAGTATTCTCACCATCTTTAGCCATCATGATAACACCACCACGAGGCCCTCGTAAAGTTTTATGCGTAGTTGATGTTACAAAATGACAATGATTAAATGGAGAGCTTAATAAACCCTTTGCAATTAATCCTGCTGGATGTGCTATATCGGCAAGAACAAATGCACCTACTTCATCGGCTACTTTTCTAATACGTGCATAATCGATATCACGGCTATAAGCACTCGCTCCACAAATAATTAATTTAGGTTTATGCGCTCTAGCTTGACTTTCCAACATTTCATAATCAATCAAACCTGTTTCTTTTACGACACCATAAAAATGGGGAGTATAGGTTTTGCCAGAAAAATTCACAGCACTTCCATGTGTTAAGTGGCCACCCATGCTTAAGTCCAAACCTAAAATAGCATCACCTGGTTGTAATATAGCAAGCATTACAGCGGCATTGGCTTGCGCACCACTATGTGGTTGCACATTAGTATATTCAAGTCCAAAAACTTCTTTTAAACGATCTATAGCTAATTGTTCTGTTTTATCTACAATTTCACAACCACCGTAATATCTTCGACCAGGATAGCCTTCTGCATATTTATTTGTCATTACACCACCCATGGCTTGCATAACTTGTAAGCTGGTAAAATTTTCAGAAGCGATTAATTCAATGCCTCTTCTTTGGCGTGCTAATTCTTGTTTAATGATATCGAAAACAAGTGTATCTCTTTGCATAATAGGATATTTTAGTGTGCTATTTTGCAAAAATAAATCATTAATAATCCTAGTCAAAGCCCAAGTTTCAACACTTGGGTACCTAATATCCACATTTTCAAGTGCTTTGTCCAAAATTGACCAATTCAAGCTTAAAATTGTACTATTACTAACAGTTATTTGCTACTTTTAACTCCCCCTAAAAAAGAAAAAATGAAGGCTATTATCCCCGTTGCTGGAGCAGGCGCTAAACTCCGCCCTCATACCTATACACAGCCTAAGGCTTTGATACCTATTGCTGGTAAAACCATTCTTAGTTTTATTGTAGATCAGTTGAAAGAAGCGGGTATAACAGAATTTATTTTTATAGTAGGGTATTTAGGTGAAAAAATTCAGGATTATGTAAATACTACTTATCCTAATTTAACCACTCATTTTGTTTACCAGAATGACCGACTAGGTACTGCGCATGCTATTGAATTAACTAAGGCTATTGTTGGTAATGATGAAATATTTATTTCGCTAGGTGATACCATATGTGAATTTGATATTAAAGAAGTGATGGAAAGTGAATATAGTATGTTGGGTGTAAAAAAAGTTGATGACCCAAGACAGTTTGGAGTAGTAGAAATGAATGAAGAATATTTTGTAGAACACGCAGTTGAAAAGCCAGCTATTCCAAAATCTAACAAGGCCCTAGTAGGTTTATATAAAATTAAAGAGTCGGTGTTATTGTTTGAATGCTTTCAACAACTGTTTACAGGTAATATAAAATCAAATGGCGAATATAATTTAACAGATGCCATAGATTGCATGATTAAAAAAGGAGCTAGGTTCAAAGGTTTTAAAGTGAATCAATGGTACGATTGCGGTAAGAAAGAAAATTTACTAGAAGCTAATGCCTTATTATTAAAGAAAACAGGCGGCTTGGCGGTTATGCCAGAAACTTATCCTAATAGTATTATTATTGCACCAGTTAGTATTGCAGAAGGCTGTGTAATTGAAAACTCCATTATAGGGCCACATGTAACTATTGGAAATAATACCACAATTAAAAGCTCAGTGGTAAAAGAAAGTATTATAGGATCTTATACCACGCTTGATGAAGTGGTTTTAGATAATTCATTAATTGGAAGTGACGCTGCTGTCAAAGGCTTAAGTCGTACCTTAAATATTGGTGACAATACGGAGATAGATTTCGGTTAATAATTTCTTTATTGGCATTAAACTTTCTGTATGTTTTTTAAAAATAGAATTACAAGTTTATTTAAAATTGATTTACCCATTATTCAAGCAGGAATGGTTTGGGCTAGTGGTTGGGAATTAGCTAGTGCAGTAAGTAATGCTGGCGGTTTAGGTATTATTGGTGCAGGTAGTATGTATCCGGAAGTATTAAAAATTCATATTCAAAAAACTAAAGCAGCCACCAGTAAACCCTATGCTGTGAACCTGCCTATGTTATATCCCGATTTACAAGCGCATATAAATATTATCATTGAAGAAAAGGTGCCCATTGTATTCACAAGTGCAGGCAATCCCAAAGCATGGACATCTGTTTTAAAAGCTGCTGGAATTATTGTGGTGCATGTAGTAAGTAGCGCACAGTTTGCATTAAAAGCAGAAGCAGCTGGTTGTGATGCAGTGGTTGCTGAAGGTTTTGAGGCGGGTGGACATAATGGTAGAGAAGAAACTACCACCATGGTTTTAATACCGATGGTGCATAAAGTTGTAAAAATTCCAGTAATTGCTGCAGGAGGTATTGCGAATGGGTCTCAAATGTTAGCAGCATTTGCATTAGGTGCAGAAGCAGTGCAAATAGGTTCAAGATTTGTTTGTAGTGTGGAAGCTTCAGCACATATACATTTTAAAAATGCTATTGTTGAATCAAAGGAAGGAGCAACTGAATTAGGATTAAAGTCGTTAGCTCCGGTAAGATTTTTAAAAAATAAATTTGCGAATGAAATACTAGCTTTTGAAAAACAAGGTGCTACTAAAGAAGCTTTAGCAGAAAGGTTGGGGAAAGGAAGAGCCAAGTTGGGAATGTTTGAAGGAGATATGGAAAATGGAGAATTAGAAATTGGGCAAGTAACTGCCATGATTAATACCATACAACCAGCTGCTGAAATTGTGCATGAAATTTGGAAAGATTTTCAAGCAGGCGTGGAGCATTTAAAATCTCTTCCATTTAGTAGAAATTTTTAAGTAGATTTTTTTTAAGTAAATCTTTTAGGGAACTAATACTTATGCGTCCTTGTGTAAGTACATTGAATTTGCTTGTGACACACAAGTCATCACTAAATCATTAATACAAACATGTTTAGGTAAATTAGCTACATACCAAGTTGTATCGGCTATGTCTTCTGCTTTGAGTGGTTCGTAACCTGCATATACTGCAGCGGCTTTAGCAGTATCTCCTTTAAATCTTATTAAAGAAAAATCGGTTTCTACAGCACCTGGATGAATAGCAGTCACTTTTATTTTGTGTTGCAATAAATCAATTCTTTGTGCTTTGCTAATAGCATCTACTGCATGCTTGGAAGCGCAGTACACATTACCATCCTTATAAACTTCTTTGCCTGCTGTGCTACCAATATTAATAATATGCCCTTGGTTTTTAATTAAATATGGAAGAGTTGCTTTAGAAGTATATAATAAACCTTTCACATTGGTATCAATCATGGTTTCCCAGTCTTCTATATTGGCATTTTCAAAAGAGTCTCTACCTAATGCCAGTCCTGCATTGTTTACGAGTAGGTCAATTGCTTGCCATTCAGTAGGCAAACCACCAATTTGTTGAAATACGGCTTCTTTGTTTTGAACATCGAAAATTAAAGACAAAATTTTTACTTTATATTTTTGCTCAATGGCAGTAGCAACAGCATCTAATTTTTCTTTTCTTCGTGCTGTTAAAATTAAGTTCCATCCACCTGCAGCAAATTTTTCTGCAATGGCTTTTCCAAAACCAGCACTTGCACCTGTAATGAGTATTATTTTTGACATGTTGTTATTTTAAATGAATTTTTATTTTTTGAATAAGGCATTGATGCGTCCTTTTTCTACTAGTCTGTAGTTTAATAGCGCTGCAATGGCTATTAGCATCCAAACTTCTTTGGAAAAATGTTGAGGCAGCCAGTAGCTTGTTAAAACTAATCCTATAATTGATGCAAGAAATACTAATCCAATTTGTCCGATGGTTTTTGAAGGAATAAAGTAAAAAAATAGAGCCATAAAATATAATGGATGCATCCACATTAAATTATAATTCTGGTAACAGGCAGTATGTTTTGAAATCATACTCATATATACCATTAAACTACCTCCTACCGTAAAAGATATTAAAAGTAAAACATCTAAAACTTTAGCAAAGCGTTGAGTCATTAAGCTATTCCATTTAGAGCAGAAAACATATGCAATTAAAAGAATTATTAAAATATAAAAAGGACTATTGTTACTAGTTGGAGTTTCGCTAGCATAGGTTAAAATGTTTTCCTTGATAACTAAACGTCCAGTTCTAGCAATTTGCTCATGCAATAAAAAAGGGAGAAAAGCTACTTGAAAATCGCTTGGTTTTTGATCAGAATAAGCACCTAATAATAAGTCAATGCCTAAGCCAATCCAAGGCTGGCCTTGTTTATAAGGAGCACTTACTACCTCTGAGCGGTAGGATGCAATAGGTAAGGCAGTTGGCTGAAAATTACTATTTTTAAATAGGCCATCTTTTACACGGGTAGTGCAGTTGTTGGAGATAAAATTATATAAATAAAATCGGTTATTACCCATCATATTTACTTGAAGAGCTGTATACCATTTTATTTTTTCTGTATCGCTTAGTTTTAAAACCTGCTCATAAATATTTCTTTTATAGTATTGATATTCGTTTAAAAAATCGCTGTAGTTATTAACAGAAACAAAATAAAGTAAATCGCCTTTAATAAATTTGGCAATAAAATTAGGTTCATTGAAATTAAAAGTGCCGTAGTTAAAAACAATATCTGTTTGGTTTATGCTGTCTACTACTCTTACAGCAGTATGTCCCCAAATGGTGTATATATCTTCACCGGCTGCACAAGTAATTATACTAAATTGTAATCGGGGCTTGAAAGAGCTGGTGTCTTGTCCCATTGTTTGTTGCCCTATTACTTGATTATTAAATAGGCAAGAAGCGAATAATAAAAAAAGAAAAATATATTTTTTCAAGGCCCGGTTTATAAAACGTTTATTATTTTTTACTATAGTTAGGGGCTTCTCTAGTAACTTCTACATCGTGTGTATGACTTTCTCTCATTCCAGCATTAGTTATTTGAACGAATTTTGCATTTTGTAAGTCTTTTACACTTTTTGCACCACAATATCCCATACCTGCTTTTAAGCCACCCACAAACTGATAAACAATTTCATGTAAGTTTCCTTTATAAGCTACACGACCTTCAATTCCTTCTGGTACATATTTTTTTGCATCAGATTCATTTTCTTGAAAATATCTATCACCACTTCCTTGGCTCATTGCACCAATACTTCCCATTCCACGGTATCCTTTAAACTTACGACCTTCGTAAATAATAGTTTCTCCAGGACTTTCTTCAGTACCTGCAAATATGCTACCCATCATTACACAATTGGCGCCAGCAGCTAATGCTTTTACCATATCTCCAGTATAGCGAATGCCGCCATCGGCAATAATTGGAATATTTTTTCCTTTCAATGCTTTAGCTGCTTCCATAATTGCGGTTAGTTGAGGAACACCAGCACCTGCTACAATTCTAGTGGTACAAATAGATCCAGGCCCTATACCTACTTTCACTGCATCGGCACCTGCATTTGCCATAGCGAGTGCCCCTTGGGCAGTTGCCACATTACCAGCAATAACAGGTAAGTTCTTATAAGTTCTCTTTAATAATTTTAATGCATCAATTACACCTTTGCTATGACCGTGTGCACTATCTAAAGAAACAATATCCACGCCAACACTTTGTAATGCAGCAGCACGTTCTAATAAATCTTTAGTTATACCTAAGGCTGCGCCAACAAGTAAGCGACCAATTTTATCTTTTACTGCATTAGGAAAAGCACTTAATTGTAAAATATCACGATAAGTAATTAAGCCAATTAATTTCCCTTGCTTATTAACAACAGGTAATTTTTCAATTTTATATTGACGAAGAATTTTTTCTGCTTTTCTTAAATCGGTTCCTTCAGGTGCAATCACTAAATTTTCTTTAGTCATTACTTCATTTACTTTTCTTTTACGATCTGTTTCAAAACGTAAATCACGATTGGTTAAAATACCTACTAGCTTGTTCGTTTTATCGACAATTGGAATGCCTCCAATTTTATTTTCTTTCATTAACTTTAAAGCGTCTCCAATAGTAGCAGATACTTCTAAGGTAATTGGATCAACTATCATTCCACTTTCGCTACGCTTTACTTTACGCACTTGTTCCGCCTGCCTTTCAATACTCATGTTTTTATGTAAAATACCAATTCCTCCTTCGCGTGCCAAAGCAATTGCTAATTGAGCTTCTGTAACAGTGTCCATTGCAGAAGATAGAATAGGAACATGTAGTTGAATGTTCTTGGTAAGTTGCGTGTGAATTTTTACTTCAGAAGGAAGTATTTCAGAATAAGCGGGCATTAACAATACATCATCAAATGTCAAGCCTTTACCAAAAATGCGGGAGTTGTTTGTAGTATTTCTTGTTGCCATAGGCAAAGATAGGGCCTTGGCTTATTTAGGCAAAATCCTTTTTTAGCAAAGGGCATATCTATTGCCTGATAGTAGCTGAATTTGACCTTTCATTTCTAAGCTTAAAAGTAGGTTTGAAAGCATGCTAGCATTGATTTTTAACTGATTAGCAATTAATTCCCTATGAATAGGGCCGTGGGCTTCAATATGTGCAAGTACGCGTTTTGAATCGGGTGAAAATGTAAATTCAAGTTCTTTTTGAGGGCTATTTTGTTCGGCTAAGGGCCATCCCATTTGTTCAAGTAGATTTTCTACATCGTGGTATAAGTGCGCTTTATTTCTTTTAATTAAAGCAAGGCAACCTTTACTTTTTGAGTCGTGAATTTTACCGGGCACTGCAAATACTTCTCTATTATAATCAAAAGCTAAATTGGCTGTTATCATACTACCTCCTTTAATAGCAGTTTCTATAACAATGGTTGCATCGCTAAGGCCTGCCACAATTCTATTTCTTTTTGGAAAGCAATAAGGAAGAATAATGCTTTCTTTTCTAGATTCAGTAATAAGACCACCATTTTGCATGACATCTATGGCAAGCTTTCTGTGTTCCATAGGATAAATTTGATCTAGCCCATGTGCGAGTATACCCCAGGTAGGAATTTTATAGGCAAGTGCTGCTTGATGTGCTAAGGCATCTACTCCTAAAGCCATTCCACTTATAATACCAATATTTAAATGGCATAGACCATTCATTAATTCATTTATGATTCTATTTACTTGAACAGTATGTTGTCTTGTGCCCACCACACTTATTAAGTAGGGCAGGTTAAAATTTTCTTTTCCTTTTATATATAATAAAGTAGGTGCGTCATCGCAATGTAATAACCTATTGGGATAAAGCTTATCCTTTAGGGTGATACAATTAATATTATGCTTCATTATAAAATTTAATTCTGAGCCTGCTTCTTTTAATGGCCAGGGACCTAGTAAAATATTTTTTTGAACAAGTTCTAAATTAGAAAACGCGGAGTTTTTATTTTCTCTTTGTTTATAGATAGCTAAGGCTGAACCATAGAACTCGAAAATATTTTTTCTTTGCCGCTCGTTGAAGCTGGAAAGCATGGTGAATGCTATGGCATATAAAATTTCCTCTGTCATGCCGCAAACATCATCATTAAAAAAATATTAAAACAGCGTATTTATACGTTATAAATTATGGAGTATAATAATTAAAGATTGAAGAAATTTTAGACTATGGAATGGTAATGGTAAAGCTAGTACGTCTATTTTTTATACGGCCTTCTTCAGTTGCATTATCGCTAATGGGTTGGCTACCCCCAAGGCCAATGGTTTTAATTCTACTAGTATCAATTCCTTTGCTCATTAAATAATCAGCAATAGTTTTAGCTCTTTTAGCTGATAGCAATTTATTTTGAACACTATCACCTCTATTATCGGTATGTCCTTCAATTAAAATATGGGCTGTAGGTGTCGATTGCAAATAGGTAGTTAAAGCATCTAACTCCACATAGGATTTTTTATTAAGCTTCGCTTTATTAATTTCAAAAAATATATTATTGAAATTTTTAGTAAATGTTTTTACTATTGGGGCTAAATAAAAATTAAGGGTACTACTCGATAAACTATTTATATTTTCTAAAGATAATATAGTGCTAGCAAATTCATGTCCTTCGCTATTCACTCTAATACCAATGCTATCTAAATAGGGGAGTCCTAAAATAAAATTACCATTACTGTCTACCTTTATTTGCATGGTATTTGTTTCTTCATTGGTATTTATTAAAACTACATCCCCAGCTATTGGTTTTTTAGTTACAGCGTCTGCAATGAATCCGTTTACATAAAATGTTTTATTGGGCCTTGTGTTTGGGGCTAGTATTACTTTATAAATATCTAAACTGCCCCTGCTATCAGTTCTATCACTTGCTATGTATCCTTCAATCCCATTGCCTGCCACTGCAATACTTCCTTCATTATCAAAAGTGTTAATGGGGTAACCTAAATTTATGGGGGTTGACCAATTACCGTCTATTTTTTTTCTAATAACAAACAAATCTGATCCACCAAAACCAGGCCACCCATTGGAACTAAAGTATAAAGTTTTATTATCGGCATGTATGAATGGGGCTTGCTCATCGCCTGCTGTATTTATAGCGGGTCCCATATTCATGGCTTCCTCCCAATAACCTTTTTCGTTTTTATAAGCCACATAAATATCTATTCCACCATAACCTCCAGGTCTATTGCTGCAAAAATATAAGGCTTGATTATCTGGCGCAATACTAGGAGCGCTGTCCCAATAATCGGAGTTAATATTTTTACCAACATTTTTTGGTTCAGACCATCCCTTTTTTGTTTTTGTTACTTTATATATATCATACCTGCCATAGCCTTTTTGATTATAATCGGCAGCATAGTAAAGTGTATTTAAATCCTGGGTTAAACTCATGCTTCCTTTTTTCTCTTCAATATTTAAATCATCAGATAAAGGGGTGGCTTTTGAAAATTTATTTTTTGAAAGGGCGCTAGTATAAAAATCTTCTCTTTTAAAATTACTTCGACGCATAAATAAAAAAAGACTGTCTTGCACGGTAATGCTGGGAAAATATTCTGCATCGACTGTATTAATACTATCGCCCACATTGGTTACAATAATTTCTTTTTGAGCAGGATGCATTTGAGCAAAACTACAAATACTAAGTAGCTCAAAGGCTTTACTTTTTAAATAGGAGGGAAGTTTGCTTTTAAAGGTTTCTATAATGGATGACGCTTTATTATAGTTTCCTATAACCATATACTGGGAAGCATACTTTACAATATAGGGTAAAAAAATAGTAGTATCTATTTGCATTAATTTTTCAAATGCATTAATTGATTTTTGATATTGTTTATCTTCAGCATACACTTGATAAAGAAATAAACAAGCCTCTGCATTGTGCTCATTTTTTTTCAATAAATTTTCAAGTAAAGAAATGGAGGAAGCAAAATTTTTTTGTTCAAAAGCGGCAACGGCTTTTTCGTAAATTTTTGTATCATCATTCTTTTTTTGCGCCACTAATTTGTGGGCATTCAAAAAAAGTAAAACGAAAAAAAATAAGAAATAATTTTTTTTACTTTTCATATCAATAGCCGTAAGTATTGTAAATATACAAATTAGGGTACTTGAATGTACTTATGTAATTGTGCGCTTAGCTCCCACTTGGGATTAGCCTTGATATACTCAATCACTAAAGGCGTTATTTGATTCGCTTTATCCCATTCAGGTTGTAAATATAATTTACATGAAGCGGGTACTTTTTTGGCATATGTTTCGGCCCATTCAAAATCGTGGATATTAAAAATAACTACTTTTAATTCTGAAGCAGCTTGAATACTTTCATCAAGGGGTGCTTTAAATTTTTTAGGTGAAAGACAAACCCAGTCCCAGTTTCCAGACATTGGGCTTGAGCCTGATGTTTCGATATTCACTTCAAATCCTGCTTTTTTTAAAGAAGTGGTTAAGGCCTTTAAGTTATATAGTAAAGGCTCACCTCCTGTTATAATGGCCAAACGAGCAGGATGTGCTAATGCACTAGATACAATTTCTTCAATAGATAAAACAGGGTGTTTACTTGCATCCCAGCTATCCTTTACATCACACCAAACACAACCTACATCGCATCCGGCCAAGCGAATAAAATAAGCAGCCTTGCCTTGATGATATCCTTCGCCTTGCAAAGAATAAAACATTTCCATCACAGGATATTGGGTAGAGGTATTCAAATTAAAATGTATAAAATTATTTAAAGACCTTGGTAGGCCTTCATGGTATTTTTTAAAAGCCCTGCAATGGTCATAAGTCCTACCCCCCCAGGCACAGGAGTAATAGCAGAAGCTTTAGCGCAAGCTTCTTCATAATTTACATCGCCTTTAATTCTAAAACCTTTTTTAGCTGTTGTATCTTCAACGCGTGTAATGCCTACATCAATAATAACGGCTCCTGGTTTAATCATATCGCCTGTTAAAAAATTAGGCACACCTAAAGCAGCTACAATAATATCAGCGCCTAAACAAACTTCTTTTAAATTTTTTGTGTGACTATGACATATTGTTACCGTGCAATTGCCTTGTGCAATATTGCTACTTAATAAAATGCTCATTGGTCGGCCTACAATATTACTGCGCCCAATAACCACCGCATTTTTTCCTTTGGTTTCAATATTATAATGTTCAAGCATTAAAATAATTCCATAAGGTGTGGCTGGAATAAAGGTATTTAAACCTTGTACAAGCCTTCCTACATTCACTGGATGAAAACCATCGACATCTTTAGTGGGGTCAATGGCCTCAATTACTTTAGATTCTTTAATATGTTTAGGAAGTGGTAGTTGAACTAAAATACCATCGCAATTAGGGTCTTTATTTAGTTCTGCAATTTTTGCTAGAAGAACCGATTCTTCCACATCGGCTTCTAGTCTATATAATGAAGAACCGAAACCTGTTTCTTCGCAGTTTTTAACTTTACTTGCCACATAGGTTTCACTGGCCCCATTATTCCCTACCAATATGGCAGCTAAATGGGGCATTCTTTTACCAGCGGCTTTAAGGGTCTGAGTTTGCTCCAAAAGGGTTGCTTTAACAGCGGCGGCGGCTATTTTACCATCTAATACTAACATGTAGCAAATTTAGTTCTTGTGAATTGCAGTGCTGTAATTTTTTTTTAACATTCCATCCCCTGTATCTTTGTGTCCTTAATATAAAGTATGGAACAAAACCCGAACCAGCCCTTAAACATTGAAATTAGTGAAGAAATCGCCGAAGGATCTTATGCGAATTTGGCCATCATCACTCATAGCAATGCCGAATTTGTAGTTGATTTTGTCAATGTCATGCCAGGCACACCAAAAAGTAAAGTAAAAAGCAGAGTCATCTTAACCCCAATGCATGCTAAAAGATTTATGAAAGCCTTAGTAGAAAATGTAGAAAGATATGAAGCTGCTAATGGCACTATTGCAGATATGCTACCTGTAGAAATTCCTATGAATTTTGGAGGCCCTACTGCACAAGCCTAATTTATGTGTATAAGTTCTCTAGATGTTGAAAAGTAGAGCCGTTATTTTTAAATTTTTGGGAACGAGAATTATAACTTTGAAGCATAACAAACCGCATGAATCCTTCAGTAAAAATATTCGCAGGCACAGGCTCTCAAGCTTTAGCAGAAAAGATTGCGCAGCGTTTTGGAGTGCCAATTGGAAAAATTAATATTCAAAAATTTAGCGACGGAGAATTCCAACCTATTTTTTTAGAAAGTATTAGAGGCGATTATGTTTTCTTAGTACAAAGTACTTATGCGCCTTCTGAAAATATAATGGAATTATTAATGATGATAGACGCTGCAAAAAGAGCAAGTGCTTATAAAATCATTGCAGTCATTCCTTATTATGGTTTTGCAAGACAAGATAGAAAAGATAAACCAAGGGTAGCTATTGGAGCTAAATTAATTGCTACTTTATTAGAAGCTGCTGGGGCGCACCGTGTTATTACTATGGATTTACATGCTGCTCAAATTCAAGGGTTCTTTGATGTACCAGTTGATCATTTAGACAGCTCTGCCATTTTCATTCCATATATTCAACAATTAAAATTGCAAAACTTGGCCTTTGCTGCGCCCGATGTTGGAAGTACAAATAGAGTGCGTGAAGTAGCTAACTATTTCAATGCTGAAATGGTTATTTGTGATAAACATCGTAAGCGTGCTAATGAAATTGCAAGTATGGTAGTTATAGGAGATGTAACAGGGAAAGACATTGTTATTGTAGATGATATTTGTGATACAGGAGGAACCTTAGTAAAAGCAGCTGCTCTTTTAAAAGAAAAAGGTGCCAAAACAGTTCGTGCTATGATTACCCATCCAGTACTCAGTGGAAAGGCTTATGAAAATATAGAGAATAGTGTTTTAGAGGAATTAGTGGTATGTGATACAATCCCTTTAATGCAACCTTCTAAAAAAATACAGGTTTTGACAGTGGCCGATTTGTTCGCAATAGCCATTAGAAATGCCTATGAAAACAAGAGTATTACTAGCCTATTTGTACATTCTCAATTAAAGGCAAGAAGCTAATAATCAATAAGTTATCAATTAAAACGAAATAGTAAGGAGAGACTTTGGTTTCTCCTTTATTATTTCATACCTTCGCCGTCCAAATTATTTATATAAAATAAAAAAATCAGTAATGAAAACAATTACAATCGAAGGCCACTTGAGGACCGAAAATGGCAAAAAAGCCGCCCGCCAGCTTCGCTCTCAAGAAAACGTGCTGGGTGTAATTTACGGGGGTGCTCAGGAGATTAATTTTTATGCTCCTGCAAAGGCTTTTAAGTCTTTAGTGTACACAAGTGAATTTATGTTAGCACAAGTAACAGTAGAAGGAAAAACTTACAAATGCATTTTGAAAGATTTGCAATTTGATAAAGTAACCGATACTTTATTACACGTAGACTTATTAGAATTAGTAGACAACAAAAAAGTAGTAGCTACTTTACCTTTAAAAATGATTGGTACTTCTGCAGGTGTTAAAGCAGGGGGAAAGTTAATTGTAAAGATGAAGACTTTAAAAGTAAAAGCTTTACCTAAAGATTTAAGAGAGTTTATCGAATGCGATATTACTAATCTTGAATTGAATGGGAATATTCGTGTACAGGACGTAAAAGCTCCCAATATGGAGATCATGAATCCTCCGCGTATACCAGTAGCTTCTGTTGTTTTAACTCGTTTGTTAAAGCAAGAAGAATCAGCTGCACCTGCTGCTGGCGCTGCTGCACCTGCTACTGCACCTGCTGCTGGCGCTGCTGCACCTGCTGCTGCAAAAGCTGCTCCGAAGAAATAAGCACTTATATACTAAGTATAATGAATCCCTTCCCGAGTAATCGGGAGGGGATTTTTAATTATACATGCCTGCTTTTGCTTAAATTTGAAATTGAACAGTAATTAGAGAATGTCAAAATTTTTAATCATAGGACTTGGGAATATTGGTCCCGAATACTCGCACACAAGGCATAATATTGGCTTTGATGTGTTAGATGCATTTGTAATGAAGCAAGGAGGTTTTTTTAAGTCGGACCGACTAGCTGATGTAGCTGAAGTAAAATGGAAAGGCAAAACTTTTATATGCATTAAGCCCACCACTTTTATGAACTTAAGCGGTAAGGCATTTAAATATTGGATGGACAAAGAAAAAGTAGAATTAGAAAACACTTTAACCATTGTTGACGACTTAGCTCTACCCATTACCAAGATAAGATTGCGCGCCAGCGGATCCGATGCTGGGCATAATGGCTTAAAAGATATTCAACTTACCTTAGGCACCGATGCTTATCCTAAATTAAGATTTGGTATTGGTAGTGATTTTAAAAAAGGGCAACAAGTTGATTTTGTTTTAGGTAAATGGAATACTTCTGAAAAAAAGATTGTTGATAGTAAAATTGTAAAATGCCTAGAAGTAATAGAATCATTTGCAAGTATTGGACTATCTAGAACCATGACCATTGCTAACGCATTAGAAATAACTGAATAAAAATTATAGTATGAGTATATTTTGTATTGGAAGAAATTATGTAGCGCATGCGCATGAACTAGGTAATGAAGTACCTACTTCCCCAGTCATTTTTATGAAACCTTCTACTGCTGTTTTAGCAGAAGGGAAAAACTTTACCATTCCTTCTTTCACCAACGATTTACATTTCGAAGGTGAATTAGTACTTCGAGTAAATAAAGAAGGTAAAAATTTAAAGGCGCCCAATGTATTAGACTATTGCGATGCTATTACGGTAGGCATTGATTTTACTGCCAGAGATTTGCAAAATAAATTAAAAGAAAAAGGATTGCCATGGGAAAAAGCAAAAGCATTTGATGATGCTGCTATATTAGGAAAATGGACTCCCTTAACATCAAACATTGTAGAAAATCCTATTCTTTTTTCATTGCATAAAAATGGAGCTATTGTACAAGACGGAGATTCCTCTTTAATGATATTTCCATTAGCCACTATTTTAGAAAGCCTAACAGAGTACTTTACTATTTACCCCGGAGACCTCATATATACTGGCACACCAGTAGGAGTAGGGCCTACCCATAAAGGAGATGTATTTGAGGGCTATTTTGAAGCAAATCAAGTATTTAGCGTTAAAGTGAACCCTTAATTATCAAGAATTTTAACTAAATTTGCCACCCCTTAAAAGGGGTAATAACCATACGGCGAGGTAGCTCAGTTGGTTAGAGCACAGGATTCATAACCCTGAGGTCCCGGGTTCAAATCCCGGTCTCGCTACATGAAAATCAACCACTTACGTTTGTTCGTAGGTGGTTTTTTGTTTTGTGTGAGGATTTGTGTGAGGAACTGTGTGAGGAAAACCTATTTTTTACCAAAAACACGAACATTTAAAGCAGATATTTCTACAGCAGTTAACACCTTAGGATCAAGGTAATATTTTTCTAAAACTTGAGTGGTAGAGTGGGAGCTAACC
>Ga0214919_10006805_pt1 | contig 15586 bp, 18 predicted proteins | sample LL1503_MetaG_FD_177994 | JGI IMG/M metagenome (GOLD analysis project Ga0214919, IMG submission 177994) | Freshwater microbial communities from Lake Lanier, Atlanta, Georgia, United States - LL-1503 | ecosystem: Environmental > Aquatic > Freshwater > Lake | place: USA: Georgia | collected... | reverse complement strand
AAGTAGCATTTCAAGCAAACCAAGGTCCCAAACTTTATTCAAAAGTTCTAACAATTGAACCCAATCGTTTGCTATAATTTTTGGCTCAGGCTCTTTAGCTCAGTCGGTTAGAGCGATGGAATCATAAAAAACAGTGACGACGGTGACAATACCGTAATCTTCACATATCAAGCCCAGTGCTCTTCCAGCCTGGGCTTTTTTGTTTTGTAAAGCGCACTCGTGTTTACTTTTTCGTAGTTTTTTCACAGCAAATACTTTATCGCTGCGGTTGTCCTTTCAGCAGTTCGACAATAAAGTTGCTGAATGAAACAGCGTGACGCACTACCAATTTTTTCATTCACGAATTACTACGGCGCCCAAGCCACGACTGTGCTGTTAAACGCAGCAAACAGCGTTAAATACGCTGTTAAAACTGATGCGTTGATACAGCAGCACAAGCGTGTAGAAACGCTGCTACAGCGTGAATCCATCAACGACTTGGCTGCTGCTGAAGGTAGGCTCGTCCACTTGCGCGACAGCGAAGTCGTCTTGTTCAAAGTAGCTCGCAGCAACTACTGGCAAGCACGATTTCGCATCTACACAGGCAAATGGATACGCTTTAGCACCAGACGTAGAAACATAGATGACGCCAAGCAGATAGCCTGCGATAGATACGACGAAGCCAGATACAGAGAACGATTGGGCTTTACCGCATTGGTAAAACGATTTGATGAAATGGCAAAGTGCTGTATAGCTGAAATGCGGAGAGACATAGCAGCAGGCACAGGCAAGAAAATCTACACCGCATACATCGCTGTGATTGAGACTTACTTGATACCGTTCTTTGGGCAGATGTATTTGACCAGCATCACAAGCAAACATATCGCAGAGTTTGAGGTTTGGAGAAATTCACAACTCAAGCGCACGCCCAAAGTCTCTACCCTACTCACTTTCGCTACCGCATTCACACGCATCACACAAACCGCAGTGGCGCAGGGATGGATTAGCGACAAAGTGCCAGTGCCCAAACTCAGTGTGCGCGGAGAGAAAGGACAGGCTCGCCCTGCTTTCACAAATGATGAAGTAGCACGAATTCAACAGCACTTAAAAACTTGGTATGTTGGCGTAGAAGGCTACACAGGCGAGATGCGACTAATGCTGAGAGACTTGGTGGATATTTTGACTTTGACAGGAATGCGTCAAGGAACTGAGTCAATGAACTTGGAGTGGAAGCACATTGAGTGGTATGTGGAAAAGGATGTGCGCTATCTACGCATATGGGTATCAGGCAAGACAGGCGCAAGGTGGCTGATTGCCAAGCACGAATGTCTAGCGGTGCTGGAAAGGCTAAAAGCCACACACCAAGACACAGCTGCGATGAGTTTTGACGATTTGCTGGCGCTGAGAATGCCAGTTAAATTGTTCAGGTTCAAAGATGGACGCAAACCCTTTGAGATGAACAAGATATTTAGGCGCTTGCTGGAAGACTTGAACTTGGTAAAGGGACAGGCTGGCACAGACAGAACGCTGTATAGCCTGCGTCATACCTACGCTACGCAGGAATTACTGGCAGGAACTGACATACACACACTGGCTCGGCAGATGGGAACTTCAGTGGTTATGTTGGAGCGGCACTACTCAAAATTGACAGCCACTATGGCTGCGGAGCAGTTGGCTTGACTCAGCAGTTCTTCAAGCGTTATTTGGCTTTGACGGAATCGCAGCGAAGAGTTGTGCGTGACGTTGTTGATGCATTTAAGCGATGAGAGGTGTCGTTTAACACGACACCTCACCAATCATATGGGCCATCGATCTTCGATGAGAATTTCACCAGCTTGATTTTGTATTGACCACACTCGTTCACAACGTAAGGGGATGTTAATCTTACCAGTGAGATCAATTTTTTGAGAGTACTCTTCAGGATTTAGAAAAAAATACAGAAACAACCAGTCTTCTAAATTGTCAGATGGTTCGGTAGGAAAGTCATCTAAAACTGAGTCATCGTCGTCAATTCGACTACGAACTTTTTCAATCAATGCTGTCCATTGTGCTGAACTACTGAGATCAATTTCAGAAGTATATGATTCAACGATTTTATGAAATTCGGTATAAACGATTTTTAAGTTTGACATTATTAGTTCCAATTAAAAAATTTAAAATTTTTGCTAAGCCCGCACTAGGCGGGTTATAAAGACGATTTAATTTCAGATATGACGGAAATAAAAATCGATTCCAACTTCTAAAAGTTGAATAGCACCCTCTTGGCTTGTAGTTAGATACAGCTCATTACCAACATATTTACACCCATAGCGTTTACCAGCGCTTCGTCCAAGTTCACTAAATTTTTCATGGACTTTTGCAATATCGTTTATGGGTACCACGTATGGATCATTGAACATATACGTGACTCTTTGATCTGATGGCTCAAAACGGCTTTCGCCGCCAAATTCATCTGCGATCTGCTTAAGCGTATGAACTGAAGCATACTGAAAATCAAAGTCAACGCCTTTAATTAAAATTTCGCAATTCTTCATGTTTCGCTCCTTAGATGATGCCGCCGTGTTTCAATCCTTCAACAGCTATAGCGCTGCCGAAATCTCTGATCGATCCACGAGCGTTTTGAGCATATTGCTCCATGACTTTCGGATTAACTTCATTGCCGGTAAGTTGCATTTTTTGTAATATTCTTTGACCAAGTGGTACATATGCAGCACTGTCGGCTTGATTCATTTCGATCAAAACACAGCGGTCAATCAAACCCGCTTCCAACTTCTTCATGTAGTTGGTAGTCAAGATGAAAATCGTGCTTTTAGCAAATGAAATGGCTGACTTCAGAGAACTTTGCGCTGCTGGCGTAAGTACGTCCACTTCATCAAGAATTTCATAGTGCCAACCGCTTGGGCTTAAAGCCAAATCACCAGCTACTCTTTCTTGTAGATCGGAAATGATTGAAACAGATGTTTTTGCATACCCGCATTGAGAGACATTCCAGTACTTTGCTGAACTAAACAAATTCACTTTGCGTGAACTGTTTGGCAATTTTCCTGACTGCTCTAGCAGGGTTGGTAGAAGTAATGCTAAAGTAGTTTTACCTGTACCTGGCATTCCAAATAAACAGATAGCATTTTTTCCAAAAAGTGGGAATGCTAAATCGCCTCTTGTTATGCTTTCTAACCTAATTTTTGATGGCGCGTCATTAAAGACAAAATCGCTAAGTGTTGTAGGTTCAAATATATTCATTTATTTCGCTGGAGAGGTTGCCCCCTCCAGCCCTCCTAAGTTTTGTTGTTTGTTACTCTGCCTTACTACCTGTGTTTGCTAGGGCGCAATCAGTAGCACTAATCGATGGAGGACTTGAATCCTCAGCTTTTTGCTTTTCAATCTCATCCTTGTTCGATGAGTAATAAGCAGCTAATGCAGCGCGAACCGCAGCACCGTCTTTCACGACAGCACTAATATCAACATCACCACTAGGTCGATAGGTAGCCACAAGAACGCACATCTTGTCGACATCTTCAGTGTCAAACAATGCTTGCTTCGCATCTGGTTTGAAAGTAAGAAGTGATTTCGACTCAATAGCTGATTTGGCTTCTGCTGCTTTTTCCTTGGCAGTTTTTCCATTGTTCTTACTTCCAAGGCGTACTTCTTCAACACCCCCTTGCGAAATGAGCCAATCAACAAGCTTGTCTGCGGGCAAATGCAATTTCTTTCCCTCGCTGTCAACGCCCCCTGCAACCAAGGCAGCCCTAAGAGCTAATGCATATGCGCTTACACGGCGACGATCAATATTTCCGAATACAGATTTCACAACCTTGTTCATGTCATGAGTGTTTTCAAGACGGGTTGAGAAATTTCGAGTCAACAAAAATGTTTCAAGCCCTTTTTTGTGGGCTTCGCGCACGTCAGCACTTGGATTCAGCTTCATTTCCAAGTAAAACGTATAGTTAGAATAAAGAAGTCCGTAAAAGCGCTTGTGACTCGCAGCTTGTTCATTTGCTTCCCAGTGTTCCCGTTCAGCTTCCAATTGCTCCAGAGCAAAGATTGCTTGGTTTACACCTGAAATACGATCAGCAATAACTTTTTGTGATGCCACACTGATTTGCATGCCATTGGCAATTACAGATGTGCTGGTAAGGTTAAAATTACCTCCCTGCACTCCGTAGTTTTCCACGGCATCTGCTACCAATGTTTTTGTTGGCTGGGTGTCGAGTTGTGCTATGACATTTGTCATAATATTTCCTTTCAATCTGCAGCGGGTTGATAAAGAAGAGGTTGGTTGCTGCAGTGATGAAACTATAATTTTGTTGAATACCAAAGTACTTAGTTTTTATGAACACTACTAAACTACCTAAGCCCAATTTTTACTTCAAAGGATTCCCTGAAGACGTCCGTTTTAGAAGTCATACGATTCCTGAATCATTAGAAATTGCTCGTGGAACTTTGTATGAAACTTGGTACCGCTGCCTCAAACTTTCTCCCTATACAGCTCAAGCTTTGACTACAGGAATTTGGCTTAGCGAAGGTCAAAAAAAAACTTATTCGCAGTTTGGTGATTTGCAAGGCACCACTTTCGACTCATGGTGGCTTGAGCGAGGCTACGAACTATTTATGGAAAAAGATGACTTCAAGCGAATTAATTTGCAGCAGACAACTAATATTGATGACAGCAAAGACACCCTCTTGCTAAAAATACCGTTGACGGTATCGCCTAATACCTTGAGAAACCAATTTGATGATCTGCTAAGAAAACATCACCCTTATTACAAAAATTTTGACCGCTGGCAACACAGTACGGCAAGCGAGAGATTAAGATCAAGCAAGTTGACTTCAGTATCCTTAAACCTCTATGTAAGCGTGTATGAGCAGTGGCTAAAGAATCAGGATGCGGCTCTATATTCAATCGGTGAAGAGATGTCACTAATTCCTCGCTATGTTGTCAAGCATGGTGATTTAGGCGGAGATGTGCGAGATAAACATTTACAAATGTCCCTGATCGTTAGTGAGTATTTGGAAAAAGCAAAGAACTTAATCGCTCACGCATCAGAAGGAATATTTCCAGACACTTCAAATCATGATTGGATTGAAAGATCAACTAGGACTAGGCGTTCGCGTTACGGTGATTGAAAAAAACTTTTTATCAATTACAGACTCTTAGATCAACTCGACTGCGTTTCGCTTCATGTCATCGCTGGCATCTATGTACCGCATGGTTACTTGAATATTTCGGTGTCCTGCAAGGCTAGCTAAGACACGAATTCCGGTTCCTTTTGCAGCCAAATTGGTAATGAAACTGCGTCTACCGCTGTGACTTCCAGTCTCAAACCCAGCTTTGCGATAAAGCCAAAAGAAGTGCTGAGTCATGACATTAGCAGTGAATGCTTTTCCACCTGCAGTCATGAAGAATGGCTGCTTGCGATCTTTCACTGCGCGAGCATCAACATATAGCTGAAGTTCTGCCACCAACTTCTCTGGGAAAAATACGGTTCTAGCGTGACGTCCTTTTGTTTGTGCAGCATCCAAACGAATTTCGCGTTTTACCTTTCCTGCAGCATCTACGACATCCTCAATTCGCAAGCTGGCAATTTCGCCAACTCGCATGCCAGACCAAAAGCTGATCAAAATCATCATTCGATTTCGCATCGCGTAGCTGCGTTTGGATACAAAGTCCAGCAGCGTATCAAATTCTTCAGCTGTAAAAGTTTTTGCTTGTGCCATTTGTAAAATTTCCTCTAACAAATAAAAAGTGATGCACAAGTTTGTTTTCTTTTGCGAAAAAGGACAACCGAATTTGGAGGCGAAATTTCTTCAATGAAATCAACACTGGTAAAGAATATGTGACTATTCTTTGGTGTGTCGTTTAACACGACAGCTGCAGAAGCCCTACAAGCGTTTTTCCACCCATCTCGCTACTTGGCTCTTCGAAATCCTAAAAAATTGCAGCTAAGAAGGTTTAAAACTGAATATGGGTATAAATAAGTTATACAAACAAGATGAAGGTTGCTCGCCGATTGAATTGAGCTGCTAAACCCGTTCTGATGTGAGACGGTAAAGAAGGTGTAGCTTGTTGCGCTGATTCATTGCACTACCCCAAATGGGATGCTTGAAACGACTTTCAATGAGAGTAACGTTTGCAATGTCTTAGATAGTTGTGAAAGAGCCACATTAGGCTCAATCAAAAAGTGAGTGGGACGCCACGCTAGAAATAGCACCCCACAAAGCGTAGACAAAGTTGCCGTATAGACAGTCTGCTGCTTGCGTAAGGACACGCACATAAAAGGAGATCGCAAAACCTGCCTTTCTTGTTCAATCAAGTTGTGTATATACAGTATGAGAAACCTCAGTGAATGTCGCCGCGCCGACAGGCGTGGCATATGGTTCCTAGTGAATGACATCTAAATGTTATTTCACTATCAATATTTTTAATTCAAATCGATCATTTCAGTTCGAAAGAAATAAATGCGATACGGATTTGCTCGAAGACAAATCTGTTTCGCTGCTAGCTTTAGCTAGCGATATAAATACTTTATACAGGAGACAAACTATGAGCTTTACAAAACAACTATTCGAAATGACATCAATGGCTTTACCTGACATAACAGCAAGAACATTCAGCAGGTATCTAGGAAAAAGCGAAGGCTATTACGGAAGCATCACTGCACAGAACTTGGACATATCAACTAACAGCTTGCTTTTCCTATCTGAATTACTTGATCAAAAAAGTTCAAATAATCCAAACAAACGAATAACAGAACTTCAATCAATGATTGCTCAAGAAATAGCACGTCGAATGCAGACATTGGAAACACAGAATATTGCAGTACGTAAACTAGTGATGAAATCCATAGCTAGAGCCTACATGAACAGCCAGCACGACTTCTCTGCGCCACCAATTGTGATTTGTTGAGGTCAAGCTATGCGACTACATGAAATTCAAACCATCAAGCCAAAGTCACCAGAGGACTTGCAAGCAGATGCACTTAAGCAGAGAGCTGACCAAGCTGCAGGTCACTTAAAGGTTGCAAAGCAGCAAAAAAGACTTGCGGGAATACGGAAATCACTGGCACAACTTAGCACTAATTCTTAAAATTAATTCGTTATCTAATAAGCGGATAATAAGAGATACCTGTTATTTTGTAATTTTAAGCACCGATTGAAATTCACCATATGAACATTGTTTTCATACTAGCCATTACCGGTATTGCTATATGGATACTTGTAGTCTCTGCCAGTTGGTTTCTAAAAATTGGTGCGACTATCGTTGAAATATTCAGCAATTTTTTGTTGTCACTTCTTAAAACAGTTACTAATATTTTAGGTAAAAGTAACTTGGCTTACATTCACAAAGAGCCTCAAGCTGTGCTGGACCTTGAAAGCAAAATTAATTCCCCTGATCTTGAAAAATCTAAACTTGAAAAGTATTCTCCCAATCCTTACAAAGCTGTTCAAATCAAAGAAATTTTTTATGAGCAAGGGTTGCCTAAGCTCTTCAAGAGAGTAGGTTCAATTACCCTCAACTTGATCAATATAGATGATGTGAGTAGCCTTACTCATATGGGCTCGGAGCCTGCGTATAAATTAATTAATGATCTACGCGATCGCATTCAGCCAATATGTTCATTAAAACCTTCAAAGCCACCTCAGCAAGTTGAGCCTCCCATTGAATGGACTCCTTGGATCTGTGATGTTTCAAATTTTCATGTAACAATTCCAAAATATTCTGGTGTCCTCAAGCCTTTAAATTACTTTGTGGATATAACTTTTAAAAAATCCATCGAAATAGCAAATACTCTCGAATACCGGCAGAAAACTGCAATTGTCCAGGCAGAGGAAAGAAATAGCAAAGTTAAACTTTTGCACGAAAAGGCAGTACAAAAATACGAGCTAGCAAAAGAAACTCAAGATGCCGAATGGTGCTTTGTTTTATCTACCGAAAAATCTATCGTTGCAAAATATGAAAAGTCACACAGAGAAGAAAAGGAAAAAATTGAAATTCTGCTTGCAAAGACTAGTACTTCTGGAACGGAAGGCTTAATTGCCAGAGTAGAGCAAACTCTTCAATTACTTAATTTCCCCTCTTTTGTATCTTCTGATTTCACAATTAAGTACGACGATTCTTCAAAAATATTCATTCTTGAGCACGAGTTCCCAGATGTAGGTGGTGTCAGTTGGCATAAGTTAGTTAAATTAAAAACGGGACTAACCATGAAGCCTGCAAATCAAAAAGAATGCAAAGAAACAGCAAATTTGCTGTATCCAAGTTTATGTTTGCGCCTTGCATGTGAAATTGCCAGACTTGATCTAGATAACATGATTGACGCTGTTGTGGTTAATGGTTGGTCTAACTACGTTGAAAAGAGTACTGGACAGCAAAAAAGAGCTTACTGCGCCAGCCTATTTGCCACTAAATCTCAAATTAGTTCTTTGAATCTTGTTGCGGCAGATCCACTAGCCGCATTTTCAGCTTTGAAAGGTGTTGCCGCTAGAAGTCTAGAACTTACTCCCATTGCTCCTATATTGCGGCTCAACACAGAAGATAAGCGCTTCGTGGACGCAAAAGATATCCTTGCGAATATGGTGCAAGGAGAAAATCTTGCGGCAATGGATTGGGAAGACTTCGAACACTTATGTCGTGAATTATTTGAAAAAGCTTTCGCTGGTTCAGGTGCTGAAGTTAAAGTTACCCAAGCTAGTCGAGATCAAGGAGTAGATGCTGTAATTTTTGATCCTGATGTACTACGAGGTGGAAAGATAGTTGTTCAGGCGAAGCGTTACACGAATACTGTAGATGTTTCAGCTGTAAGAGATTTATACGGTGCCATCATTAATGAGGGCGCTACAAAGGGCATCTTAGTTACGACGAGTCACTACGGACCAGATGCCTACTCATTTGCCAAAGATAAGCCAATCACACTATTAAACGGCGCCGAATTACTTGGTTTACTTGAAAAGTACGGCTATAAATTCAACATAAATTTAGTTGAAGCAAAACGTCTTAACGCCGAACTTTGAACCAATAAGTCTAATTCCATTCAGATCGGACGGTCTCTGGTTGCTCATCCGCGCCAGCAGATCACAAAATTACCTGTGCTTTATCAACATCAGAAAGGAAAAGCACATGGCTACTTTATCAACACTCAAACTCAGCGCAGCTGTAAAGCCAACAAGCGTTCCCGCTGTTCAACTTCGTAGGAATAAGTTAGTTCTGCGCTTGTGGGAACAATGCGAACTTGCCAAGGCTCAAGCTGCGTGCACTACCTTTGCCCCTGTCAAGTTCCGTAGTGTTGTGGAAAACGACACTGGCATACGCCGTCAGGTAGAAATGCCCAAGCGAGTTAAGCCTTGGTGGTTTACTACTGAATCGGGAAAACTTGCTTTATCAGTGCGCTATGGCACCAAAGTACTGGAACTTGCCAAAGGTAAAGTGGCAGTGGAAGTTGGCAGTGAAAAGGACTTGGTGCCCACATTGGAGCTAATCAAAACTGCCGTATTGAACGGAGAGTTGGACACACAGATTGACGCTGCCGCCAACAAACTCCGTGATGGGTTTAGTCAGTAAATGTTCCAAATTGAACAAAGGCGCTTGACAGCGCCTTTGTTCTGCCATCGTCCCGTTACTGGACGATTGATCAAAATCCCCTGCCAACTGAGCCCACAAGACTAAGACAACACGGTTTTTCAGTTGTCAGCAAATGCGAGGCAGCGATTTGTACGCAGGGTAAAAATGAGCTGCATCCTACTAGACCCCAAACTTTATTCAAAAGTTCTAAGATTGAACGCATTTCCCACTATTTTGTTAGTTTGTGTTGTTGAATAGCACTTTTCGTATTTGGTTAATTACAAATATTTACAATGAATCAATGATTTCTTCACATTCCTACAAAGGCTCCACAACAGTTCATTCTGTTGAGGATCATTTACTTTGGGCGTCAATGCGAGAAGTAATTGGCGAAAAGCGAATGGGCAATCAGCTTGAAAAACTGAAATATGGTGTCCGTTGTTACTTGTCTAGAGATGTGCGAGCAAAATTCCTTCTCAAAGTCGCCAATAGTCATTTTGGTCGCACCCTATTTGAATCAAGTCCAACAAACTTCTATGTGCCACTAAGAAGTTATTTAGACAACCGTTTTACTTTAAGAGAACGGTTTGATGCTTGTATCAAAGATGTTGAAGCAGCCAAGTCTAAATTTGGTGAGCTTCACTCCGCTCATTTACTTTTAGGTGGCAGCATCACTTTGATGAAAATTGGAAATTTCTCCGTTGATCTCCAAATGAACAGAGTGAGTCGGCACGAAGGATTTTGGGCACTTTCAGTCAAAGATGAATCTGATAAACCGATTTCCAACTTGAGTTTTGGATTCTTGGATGCTTCAACAATATTGATTGCTTCTGTTCAAGGCATCAAAGATTCAAGTAGAAACATACTTGAACTGAACAAAAAGCTAACCAAAGATTCATTTGGCTTTAGACCCCAAAACCTATTGATAGCCACGCTTCAATCTCTTTGCCAAGTTTGGAACGTTGAGAACTTGATTGGCATTGATCCAAAGAATCAAGTTAAGCGAAGAATCAATACTGAGCGACAAGGCTTCAAGTTTGACTACATTGGCTTTTGGAATGAACTTGACGCTTCAAAGAATTTCAGTGGTTATTGGAACTTGTCTAGTGAAACGCCGATTAGAAATCTAAGCGACATTCCATCACACAAAAGAAGTCAGTACAAAAAAAGAAATGCGCTTGTTGAGCAAATGAACTTGAATACTCAAGAAATCTTCCACCACACACCCTCTGTCGTGTAAAACGACACTTCTTGACCACTCAACCCACAAGCACGGTAGCCCCGCCGAAACCAAACCTGACAGAACGATTTGTACGCAGGGCAAAAATGAGCGGCATCCCTATGGACCCCGAACTTCGTTCGAAAGTACTGTGAATCCACAATATGTCAGTTATTTCAGATCAATCCAGATGCAATATTGATCATTAGTGCAACTAAGGTTGTGTTGAAGAAAAATGAAAATACACAATGTACAAGCCCAGTACGTCTAATCTTGGGGTTGGCAAAACTTACATCTGCAGTTTGACCTGAAGTGCCAATGACACAAGCAAAATATAAAAAATCAGCGTAGTTGGGTGGTGTTTGACCAGGAAAATCTATACCACCCTCATGACCATGGGCTATTAAATAATAGTACTCATGAGCGTAATGGAGCGCAAACATCAGTTGCGTAAAAGTCCAAGCAGTAATGACTGTTAAAACTGCCAGAGCAATGTGTTCAATCTTCAAAGTCCCATGAAGATCTTTGGCTAGCGACAACTCAAAAACAATGCCAACCATGCAGACTAATGCTGAAATAACGACTAACCCCAAAACAAAAAAACGACCTGTGTCGTGCTTCAAGGCTCGTTTCCGCATTTGTTCATCAGATGTCCAAAACATCATCTTGCTAGCAAATATCAAATAAAGAATTGAGCCAATGTTCCAAGCAACTACAGCCCGAGTCACATCTTGTGATATTAGGTATTTGGGTATCAAACAAAAACTCAAAATACCAATCGTGATGCAAATTGAAAAACGCGGTCTAAAAATAAAAGCCTGTACCCACCTTGGACAAGCTCTGATTAACTGATGAATGGACATTCAATTTTTCAGACTGTGAATTATTGAGTGCAGGTTCTAGTGCGTGTAATGGTGCCGTCTGGATTTTGGGTTTCTGTCCATGGGCTGCAAGATTGATTTTGAGGCTGAACCACAACAGAAGGTTGCTGCTGAATAATGATGGGTTGCTGAACATACACAGGCTGTTGTCGTGATGCCTCGTAAACAATTGCACCACCAATAATGGTTGGGATCACCCACTGCCATCCCCCACCGCCATAACCTCGAGCCCAATAACCTCCACCATGGTGTCCTTGCGCCATTGCAGTGGCACTGATTGTCAATAACAATAAAAGTAAAAATTTCTTCATTGCCGATCTCCTATCTTTGTAAATATTAAGATGTTTTTTTAAAGCCAGTAATGTAAAGACAAGATAAATCTGTGAAATTTAAATTGAGTACTCAAGTTCGCAACTATCTACTGTCACTTGTTTATGCCAATACTTAGGACTCAACTTGATCGGATTGTTGCTGCCACGAAACTGCAAGATTGCAGCTTTTATTTGATCATTTATTTCTGTAAACAATTTATATCTGTTGCGATACATTGATCTTTTATGCGAAGCAACTTCTGACAATGCATTGAGATAATTATCTTCTAATTTTGTTATTTGAAAATCACCATTTGAAAGTGGCATTGCGCCGTGTTCTACCCACATGCCATCATAATCCGCTGAGATTCTTCTGCGTCTAAGTGGATTTAGGGCTACACGATTCTTGTTTCCAACAAGAATAATTGCTTTACAACCAATAGCGAATGCGAATTTTTTGGCAGCCTCCAATAGTAGCGTCTGCGGTCTTGCGCCATAACTTGCTTTTGTTAATTCCTTGATCAAATCTTTCGCGGTTGCTACGGAAGATCCCTGGATTTTGGCAACTTTCAGTGCTACCCCAAGGTCTAACTTAACAAAGCTACAAGTCAGCGTATAAATTACTTTTCCAGCCCAATTCAATTGGAGCTCAATTTCACCTTCTCTGTGACCATCCGTAATTGCCTTGAACAGAAGTTGAAATTTTTCACCACTTTTTGTTTGGCTATCAAAAATAATAACGGCTTGATCAATTGCTTTTCTGATTAGATTGTCTAGATTGAGTTTTTCAGCAAGCTCGTAGTGCTGAATCAAATGATCTACACGACCGCTACAGTCAAAGCTCCTAGCAACATATGGGCGGTATATCTTTGTAAGTAATTTTGGGAAACCTGAAACTGCATTCAACAAATACGTGTGTTTATGAACATAGCGTATCCAGCGAAGTGTTTGCTTGGGGAAAATTAACTTTCCAAGTTTGATTTTCCACCGCTCTCTCGAATTGGAGATCTTCTCAAGAACTTCTGCGTAAAGAAATTCTGACGATAATTCCACGGTCTTAGTCATTGATAGCATTAGGATTCTGTGAATAAAACAACAGTCTCCTTGAAACCAGCTGACTAACAGCTGACCTCTAAATGATTAAATCTGCAGATATTGGTTAGATTCTGAACAAAAAAACCACTCCGAAGAGTGGTTCTGCTATCCCTAGAATGTCAATCAAGCTCTCAAATTAACCATACCGCCAGTTGGATTTGATGGAACTACTGATTTAGCCTCCGTATTCTGAGCCACAGGTGCTTTGACTTTTGCAGCAGTTGAACCATCAGTATCTCCGTCAGCATCAATCTGAGGAGGTTTTGCTCTAGCTAGGGGTTGAGGCACCACTAATGGTGCTTGAGGAAATGAAGGAGAGATGGAACCTGACATAGGAATTTCCTGTAAAGCTAGATGAGGTATTTGATAGGGACTAGCCACCCCCACTTCACGTATACGGACAAATTTCAAATTAGTTTAGTTTTGTATGGGTTTGTCCTTTAAAAGGACATCACCACCAACCGTCGTGTAAAACGACACTTGCAAAGCACTTCAAACCGACAGCACGGTACACACGCTGAACTCAACCTGACAGAACGATTTTTACGCATAGTTTGTCCTTTTGAAGGACATCCTTCTAGACCCCAAACTTTATTCAAAAGTACTGTGAATCTAAACGTTGAATCGTTGAGACAAAATCTAGACACGCCCAATTCAATTAGCTAGCCTTGCCTTAGTAAATCTTGCGCTTGTTTCAAAATCTCGTCTCTATACTTAATCCCAATAGAGAAATGTCCTTGACCTGGAATAAATCTTAGTACTGCGGTGGGGATGTGTTTTTCTAACCAGCGAGAGTGCGCATGGGGAACCATGAAATCATCATCGCCCTGCCAGAGAAATACTGGCTTACTAACCTCACTTAGTTTAAAGCCCCATTCTTTAACAAACGCTAAATCATCATCAACCCAGCCAGTAAAGCCAAGAGCCAAACCTTTTCTCATTACCTTCGCCATCTCATCTGCATACCCATCTTGCAAAACAGCCTTATCTGCTTTTCCAATCAGGCTACCGAAAGCTTCAAGGACTTCTGCCCCCGTTACGCTTTGCAAATTAGATGCAAATTCACTTAACCAATCCGTAATATTTTTTTCACCTGAAAGTGCTGCACCAAACTCATCATGATTCTCTTGCCCCATTCCTTCTAGAAAATTTAGATCAGCAGCGCCATATTCACCCACACCCGCCAAACAGATCGCACCAAGATTTCTATAGTCACAAGTTGTTGCAAGTGCGTGTGGACTGCCACCTGACCAACCAATTGAAATAAAACGTGAAATCTTAAGTGAATCTAATATCTCAGATATGTCGGTGTTATTACTAAAAACAGTACGACCAAGATTCCGAGCACTTCTGCCATAACCAGCTCGGCTGTATGAGATGGCACGCATACCAAACGTAGCCGCAGTATCAAGCCAAGGTTGCCAAAGACTGGCGTCACCTGGTGTGCCATGGTGAAAGATAATGGCTTTATCAGATTGAACTTCATTATCTAAAATCTCTATGATTTTATTATTTGATTTTTTTATTTCAGCCATATGATGATTTTTCAATTCGCACTTTCATGCAAAGTGCGGCAGCTAATTTGGCGCTTTAAAACTGTAAATTGATACGAATCACGGCAACTGATTTCAGGTGATTACCCTTGTTCTTTCAAATATCCTCTGTCGTGTAAAACAACACCTGATCACTTCTCCCACCCACAAGCACGGTCTCCATGCTGAAAGCAACTTAGAACAACGGTTTTTGCGTAGCCGCGAGAAAAGCGATCTTCAATCAAATCGGCAAGGTCCCAAACTTTATTCAAAAGTTCTGAGCATCTGTGTATTGATGGTGTTGTATAAATGGCAATGCTATGGTGAAATTAAGATTTGCTTAACCAAATCTTAATAATCATATGATTTCAGCTGATTTCGCACATTCATTTGCTCAATACAACAAGTGGCAAAACTCTGTCGTCATTGAAGCGGCTGACCAATTATCAGAACATCAAAGACAAAAGAATATGGGCGCATTTTTTGGCTCCATACAAGGCACCTTGAGTCATATTCTTTGGGGCGATGACGCTTGGCTTAATCGGTTAACTCAAACACCGTTCACACCAACACCCATTGACGAGTCGGGAAGTCTATGGACAGATTGGGTAGCATACAAACTTGCTCGTAAATCTTTAGATGAACGCATCGTAAAGTGGGTAATTAGCTTGGAGGGCAGCTTTTTCAAAAACGAACTCACCTATGTAAATTCAAAGGGAGTTCAAGTCACTAAGCCAATTGATCTTATTGTTGCCCACATATTCAATCATCAAACACACCATCGTGGACAAGTTCATTGTTTATTGACGCAGTTTGGTGTGAAGACAAAGGACACTGATTTTTTGATCTTTAGGGAAAACTGCTGATGAAGCTAATCCAAGGTCACAAACTTTATTCAAAAGTTCTAACAATTGAACCCAATCGTTTGCTCAAAATTTAGCAGGATCTGCGATTGGAGTTGCTCAAATTTGGATGGCAATCAATATCAAGGGTGCAGGTAGAACACCTTGCTG
>Ga0214919_10006804_pt1 | contig 15587 bp, 11 predicted proteins | sample LL1503_MetaG_FD_177994 | JGI IMG/M metagenome (GOLD analysis project Ga0214919, IMG submission 177994) | Freshwater microbial communities from Lake Lanier, Atlanta, Georgia, United States - LL-1503 | ecosystem: Environmental > Aquatic > Freshwater > Lake | place: USA: Georgia | collected... | reverse complement strand
AATGGTGGAGTCATTGGGACTTTCATTACCAGACAATGCTTCTATACCGGCAGCGGATGCACGCAGAAAAGTACTTTCTCAATTATCAGGAAGGCGCATTGTAGAAATGGTAAAACAAGACATTACTTTATCTAAAATTCTTAATAGGGAGGCATTTGAAAATGCAATCATGGTGAATGCTGCGATCGGTGGCTCCACTAATTTTGTGATTCATTTGTTGGCGATTGCTGGAAGAATAGGCATAGAATTAAATATTGATGATATTGATAAATTTTCTCAAGGAATTCCGCTGCTCGCCAATGTTCAGCCATCAGGAGAAAATTATATGGAAGATCTTTATTATTCAGGAGGATTACCTGCGCTGATCAAAGAAATGTCATCGCTCATTCACAATGATGCCATTACAGTAAATGGAAAAACAATTGGTGAAAACGCTGCTACTTCTGAAGTGTACAATCGAAAAGTGATTAGCACTTTGCAGGATCCTTTCAAGCCGGATGCTGGTATCGTAGTGGTTAAAGGAAATTTAGCTCCCAATGGTGCAGTGATTAAACCTTCTGCTGCTAGTCCTGAGTTATTAAAGCATTCTGGTAAAGCAGTAGTGTTTGAAAACATTGAAGACTATCATGCACGGATAGACGATCCTGAATTAGATATCGACGCGAGTAGTATAATGGTGTTAAAAAATGTTGGTCCTAAAGGTTATCCAGGAATGGCAGAAGTAGGAAATATGGCCTTACCTAAAAAATTACTTTTAGCGGGAGTTTCAGATATGGTTCGTATTAGTGATGGAAGAATGAGTGGTACTGGTTTTGGGACAGTGGTGCTGCATGTTTCACCAGAGGCTGCTGTGGGTGGGGTATTGGCATTGGTTCAAAATGGAGATATCATTACTTTAGACACATACAAAAGAATTTTGCAGCTAGAAGTTTCTGAGCAGGAGCTGGATATTCGAAGGAAAGCTTGGACTTCAAAAGAAAAAATTCATCCACGTGGTTATGTACACCTTTATCAAACGCATGTGGAGCAGGCGCATCTTGGGGCAGATATGGATTTTTTAAAGGGAGCTTCTGGAAGTAAGGTTACAAGAGATTCGCATTAAGATTATTATTAAAAAAGGGTAACGTATTCTTTAATAAATAAGTTAGTTGAATTTAGTGTTTGAACTAATTTTAAAATAGTTAAATCTTACCTTAGTTTTAAAAATTTTAAAATATTTTATTTCAATAAGTAAATCATGTCATTCAAAGATAAAGTTGCCATCGTAACCGGAGCAGGTCAAGGTATTGGACTTGAAATTTGCACTCATCTTGTAATGGGTGGGGCGAAGGTTATATTAAATGATGTGGACCAAGATTTAGCAGTACAAGGAGCAAAAAAAATCACAGAAGCTAATGGTGGCATTTGTATTGCTTTAGCAGGCGATTCGAGTGATGTTTTGTTTATTCAAAAAATGGTTGATACTGCCGTAGAAAAATTCGGCAGTCTCGATGTAGTCATTGCCAATGCAGGTATTACTTTGTTTGGAGATTTTTTCACCTATTCACCAGAATCATTTTTTAGAGTGATGCAGGTGAATCTTGGTGGGACATTTTTTTTGGCACAGGCAGCTGCTAATCAAATGAAAAAGCAAGCAGCAGGTGGTTCATTGTTGTTTACGTCATCTGTAACAGGGCATCAGGCTCACAAAGATCTTGCAGCTTATGGAATGAGTAAGGCAGCATTAGAAATGCTTGCAAAAAATTTAGTGATTGAATTGTCTCAGTATAAAATAAATGTGAATACGATTGCTCCAGGTGCCACACTAACAGAGCGCACCTTAAGCGATCCTGAATATTTTGCTACCTGGTCAAGAATAACACCTATTGGCAGACCTGCTGATGTGAGTGATATCGCAAACGCTGCTTTGTTTCTTGTTTCCAATAAAGCAAGACATATTACTGGACAAAGTTTAATAGTTGATGGAGGTTGGACATCCATCAGCCCATCACCTTTTTAAAATCTTTTGTATGCAAAATTTAAGCGAATTGAAACCAATCCAAGTACTCCAGAAAACTAGTTTGTTGGGAGAGGGGCCTGTATGGGATGCCGATAAAAAACTAATCTGCTGGTTGGATATTTTAAATGGAATAGTTCATCAATATGATCCGTCAACTTCTGTCTATTCAGAAATTCGTGTTCATCAAATGATTGGATCTTTTGCTGTTTGTAATAATGGAGATTTAATCGCAGGCCTTCATCATGGTTTTGCATTTATTAGCAGATCATCAGGCGAATTAAAAATGATAGTAGACCCTGAATCTGAAATCCCTACCAATCGCTTCAATGAAGGAAAATGTGACCCAGCTGGAAGATTTTGGGCAGGAACGATGGCGATTTCAGAAATATTGCATCAAGGAAATGTGTATGTGTTAGACAGGGATTTGAAATGTAGAAAGCAAATTGACAATGTATCTATATCCAATGGATTGGCCTGGAGTCTAGATCACAAAACACTTTATTATATTGACACACCTAGTTTTGAAGTGGTATCTTATGACTATGATATTAGCTCAGGTGAAATCAGTAATAAAAAATCAGTTATAAAAATCAATGTGAAAGAAGAAGGATATCCTGATGGTATGACAATTGATGAAGAAGGGATGCTTTGGATTGGTCACTGGGATGGATGGCAAGTAGCTAGATGGAATCCTTTGACAGGTGAAAAAATCGGAAGTATTAAATTACCTGCTTCAAGAGTGACTTCTTGTACTTTCGGTGGAGAAAATTTAGATGATCTTTATATCACGACTGCAAGAGTAGGACTTACTGAAGAAGCACTGGCTGAGCAACCATTGGCAGGTGAATTCTTTGTAGTTAAAAATTGTGGATTCAAAGGATTACCTGCTTTTGAATTTATTGTTTAATTTTTTTTGCTATTCATTTATTTAGATGCACTTGAAATTTAGTTCAATATTTACCTCTGATTTTTTTAATAATAATCTATTTAATAAACATGCGGAGTTCTTATCGGTGGGGAGTCATAGGTGCAGGTAGAATTGCAGACAAATTTTGCACTGCACTTAATTTTGTAGAAGGATCAGAATTGTATGCGGTCGCTTCTCGAGATCAACAAAGGGCTCAGCTATATGCCAATAAATTCAATGCTACAAAATGGTATGATAATTATGATGAATTGATTATGGATGAGCATATCGATATTGTCTATATCGCCACTCCCAATCATTTGCATCATAGCCTTGCTATAAAGGCAATGCAACATAACAAAGCCGTATTGTGTGAGAAACCTCTTTCTATCAATTATCGTCACTCAAAGGAAATGACTGAGCAGGCAAAGAAAAGCAATGTCTTTTTGATGGAGGGTATGTGGACTTCATGTATGCCCTTTATTGAGAAAATTCAGGAATTAATAAAACAGGATTTAATTGGTTCACCACAGTTCGTACAGGCTGATTTTGGCTTTACCGCTCCTGTTGATTTTGAAAGTAGATTATTTAGTAAGTCCTTAGGAGGCGGCTCCTTATTAGATATTGGTATTTATCCACTATTTCTAGCTTCGCTTATTTTAGGGGAGCCCTCTAAAATAGAATTTGTTTCAAAACTTACCGCTACTGGTGTAGATGAATATTGTAATCTTGTATTACAATATCCTCAAGGCCAAACGGCTCATTTATTATCTACGATTGGTTTTAATACTCCTATCCAAGCTATGATTAGCGGTGCTAAGGGAAGAATTGAAATTAAAAGTCCTTGGTTTAAGGCTACTGATTTTTCATTGATATTAAATGATGGCACCCAACAAGATTATTCTATTGCACACCAGAGCAATGGATTTGAACACGAAATAAAAGAAGTGATGCATTGTTTGGACAATGGTCTATTAGAGAGTGAAAAATGGCCTCACCACTTAACCTTGTTGGTTAGTAAAATAACGGAGGAAGTATTAATTAAGGCAGGGGTAACGTTTGATTAAATACAGCTATTTTTGAATATCTTTAATTTAATATATTAAATAAAAATTAGTTATCAATAATCTAGTAATCAGTAAATCGACTTTAATTTATGAAAAGAATAACCTTGCTTGGTATCTTTATTGCAATTATTTTTACATTTTTATTTACTTCTTGTAATCAAATTAATAAAGTTAAAATGGAAAAAACTAAGGGAATTACAAAGTCTTCCTTTGGAAAGGCAGGTGGAAAAGAAGTTTTTCTTTACACGCTAATTAATTCAAAAGGAACTGAGGTAAAAATCACCAATTTTGGAGGTATTGTAACCTCTTGGATATCTGCTGATAAAAATAACAAAAGATCAAGTATTGTTTTAGGGTACGATAGTCTGTCTGGATACCTTGCTGCTCATCCCTATTTTGGTGCCATTGTAGGTCGTTATGGAAATCGAATTGCAAAGGGTAAATTTTCAATTGATAGTGTTGAATATACTTTGGCGATTAACAACGGTCCCAATCATTTGCATGGTGGTGTAGTTGGATTTGATAAAGTTGTTTGGGAACCTACTGTCGAAAATGATTCAGTTCCTTCTTTGTTGTTAAGCTATTTAAGTAAGGATGGAGAAGAGGGATATCCTGGAAATTTAAATGTAGATGTTCACTATACTTTGACTGATGAAGATGAATTGAAAATTGAGTATACTGCCACTACAGATAAAAAAACGGTAGTGAATCTTACCAATCACAGCTATTTTAATTTAACAGGTGATGTGGCCAATACTATTCTAGATCATGAGTTGCAGATAGATGCAGATCATTTTACATCTGTTGATAGTACCCTAATTCCAACGGGAGAAATCACTTCGGTAAAAGGAACTCCTTTTGATTTTACTCAGCCAACTAAAGTTGGATTAAGAATTGATTCTGTCAAAGGTGGCTATGATCATAATTATGTATTCAATAAATTAGATGCTAGTTTAACCAAAGTAGCATCCGTTTCAGAACAAAAGTCAGGAAGAGTTTTAGAAGTTTTTACTACCGAGCCAGGGGTACAGTTTTATACTGGAAATTTTTTAGATGGTACATTGAAAACAAGCGATGGCAAAGCAATTCAACAACATGCAGCCTTGTGTTTGGAAACTCAACATTTTCCTGATTCACCCAATGAGCCGAATTTTCCTACTACAATTTTATTGACGGGTCAAAAATTTCATTCAATAACTGTGTATAAATTATCAGTTAATAAATAAATTTAACATTACTTAGAATATTAATTAATAGCTTTCATCAATCAAATAAAATTATGAAATTTTTTATCGACACGGCCAATCTTGCAGATATTAGAGAAGCCAATGAATTGGGTATTTTGGATGGGGTTACTACCAATCCATCTCTTATGGCAAAAGAAAATATAAGAGGTGAAGCGGCTATCGCCAATCATTACAAAACTATTTGTGATATTGTAGACGGCGATATTAGTGCTGAAGTATTAGGGACTGAATTTTCTGTTATTGTAGAAGAAGGAAAAAAATTAGCTGCTATACATCCAAATATTGTAGTAAAAGTTCCCATGATCAAAGATGGCATCAAAGCAATCAAATGGTTTACAGACAATGGAATTAAAACCAATTGCACCTTGGTATTTAGTGCAGGACAGGCTATTTTAGCAGCGAAGGCTGGCGCTACTTATGTATCTCCATTCATCGGTCGTATCGATGACAGCGGTTGGGATGGGGTACAGTTAATTTCACAGATAAGTAAAATATATAGCATTCAAGGATTCGAGACAGAAATATTGGCAGCGTCTATCCGCAATGGTAATCACATCATCGCTTGTGCTGAAGCGGGAGCCGATGTTTGTACCTGCCCGCTTTCATCTATTCTTGCGCTGTTAAAACATCCTTTAACAGATCTTGGATTAAAACAATTTCTAGCAGATGCTGAAAAAATGAGGGGATAGATTTTAATAAAATTTATTGTTAGCCAACTACTGAAATGTGGTTGGCTTTTTTTGTTAATTCAACGTTCTGGTTTTAATATTTCTTTGTAATTTCATTACTTATTTTACTATTTATGAAAGCCTTACTTTTTTTAATCATTACTGTTTTTATTACTCTTGTTTTATCAGCACAAAAAAAGGGTAGTCCGGCAAATGCGGAAGCTAATCCAGCTCCTGGTAATTATTTTTCAGGTGTTAAGTGGCGCAATATTGGTCCTTTTCGAGGCGGTCGTTCGGTAGCGGCGGTGGGCGTAGAAAATAATCCACTGACTTATTATATGGGAACGGTTGGTGGTGGTGTTTGGAAAACCGAAGATGCTGGCGTTAGCTGGCAAAATATTTCAGATGGGCAATTTAAGACTTCCTCTGTAGGGGCAATTGCTGTTGCACCCAGTGATCCGAATGTACTGTATGTTGGGATGGGTGAGCATGCAGTGAGAGGTGTGATGTCATCTTATGGTGATGGTGTATATAAATCTACCGATGCTGGTAAAACATGGAAACATATAGGATTGGAAAACACACGTCATATAGCAGCTATTCGTGTTGATCCTAAAAATTCTGATATTGTTTTTGTAGGTGCTCAAGGTGCTTCTTATGGAGCATCAGAGGATAGAGGAATTTATAAATCAATCGATGGTGGACGTAGTTGGAAGAAATCTTTGTTTGTGGATGTTAATACAGGGTGTACTGATTTAACAATGGATAATAACAATGCTAGAATATTATATGTTGCCATGTGGGATCATCGGCGTTTGCCTTGGCAGATAAGAAGTGGTGGAAAAGGAAGTGGATTATATAAATCAATTGATGCGGGTGAAACCTGGTCTAAAATGGAGAAAGGATTACCAACAGAAATGGGTAAAATGGCCATTAGCGTTTCAGGAAGTAATTCCAATAAATTATATGCAGTGATTGAATCGGATACCCAAAAGGAGCAAGGAGGTGTATTTGCTTCTAATGATGCAGGTGCTTCTTGGAGTAGGGTGAGTAAAGATCATAATACGGTACACCGCGCATGGTACTATATCAAAATTGCTGTCGATCCGCTCAATGAGGAACTTGTGTATGTAATGAGTTCGCCTATGCTTAAATCAATTGATGGTGGAAAAAATTTCACTACCATGAATACGATGCATGGGGATCATCACAACATGTGGATCAACCCAAAGAATAGTAAAAATTTTATTTTAGCAGATGATGGTGGTGCTACCATCACTTTTAATGGTGGCCAAACATGGAGCACGCTACAAAACCAACCTACCGGACAATTTTATAGAGTTAACGCGGATAATCTTTTTCCATACAATGTATATGGAGGTCAGCAAGACGATGGCTCTGTAAAAATTGCCAGTCGTTCAACTAGCCGCTCTTCAATAGATGCGAAGGAATGGAATTTTTCTGCAGGAGGAGAGAGTGCTTTTTTAGCTTTCAATCCCGATCATCCAAGGTATGTAATGGGTGGAAGTTATCAAGGTACTATTGAAGTATTGGATCAAGAAACGATGGAAGGTAAGCCCATCATGGAAAAACCCTTACAATATCAATCATTGCAACCAAAAAATATGCGTTACCGTTTTAACTGGAACGCACCGATTATTTGTTCTCCCCATGATGGCAACACATTTTATCATGGAGGAAATGTGCTTTTTAAAACTACTAATCTTGGTATAACTTGGCAGGCAATTTCTCCAGATCTTACAAGACACGACACCAGTAAGATGGGTATCAGTGGTGTTCCATTTACCAATGAAGGAGCTGGTGGAGAAAATTATTGTACCCTTTCCTATGTGAGTGAATCACCTTTAAAAAAAGGAGTGATTTATACAGGTAGTGATGATGGAATGGTTCATCTTACAAAAGATGGTGGTATTACCTGGACTAATATTACTCCTTCAGGATTATCAGAATGTTTGATTAATAGCATTGAAGTTTCTGCTCATGATTCCGCTACAGCTTATATCGCCACTACTCGTTATAAGTTGAATGATCTATCACCTGCCATTTATAAAACTACTAATTATGGAAAAACATGGACCAAGATTATCAATGGAATTCCTGAGGGAGCTTATACAAGAGTAGTTCGCGAAGATGTTGAAAGAAAAAATATTTTATATGCAGGAACAGAAACTGGATTATATATTTCATACGACGGAGGCGCCCAATGGTTGCCTTTTCAATTAAATCTTCCCATTACACCTATTACCGATTTGAAAATGCATCAGGGCGATTTGATTGCTTCAACAGGTGGGCGTGCATTTTGGATTTTAGACGACATTGGTTTGATTAGACAGTATGATCCAACTGTTGTTTCAAAAAAGGAATTTCATTTATACATCCCTGAAAATGGATATCGCATTTCGGGTGGTAGCTCTTTAGATAAAGTAATTAGTGAGGATCCTATTGGTCCAGAGCCAACTGGTGATGCTGGAACGAATCCTTCTACAGGTGTAGTGATCTATTATCAATTGCCTCAAAAAATTGATTCAGGTGCAACCCTCAGTTTAGAAATTTTCGATGAACAAAATAATTTAGTAAGAAGGTACAGCAGTAAGACAGATGAAAAATTTATTTCTTATCCTGGTGGGCCTAATGGTGAACCTTTGTTAACTGTGAAAAATGGTTTAAATCGTTTTGTTTGGAATCTGCGTTATTCCACCATGCCGGGCGTTAGCGGAGTTTATATTGAAGGAAGTTATGTCGGTCACAGAGTGGTTCCTGGAAAGTATAGTGCCCATTTAAAATTTGGCAATCAAGAAAAGCAGGTAGCCTTTACCGTTATGCCAGATCCAAGAATCAAAGCTTCAAAGGAAGCTTATGTAACTCAACATCAGTTACTGACTTCTATTGAAACGGGTGTAAAGGAAATTCATTTAGCGGTTACCAGCATAAGAAAAGCTAGGGAACAAATTAATTATTTATTATCCTTGGTAAATGACCAGCCTGATTTAAAAGTAGTGGTTGATTCAGGAAAGAAAGTCGTTGAAACTATAACTATTTGGGAGGAAAAGTTGGTTCAGCCTAAATCACAGTCTTATGATGACATTATCAATTTTGAAAATAAATTGAGTGCTGATTTTATATTTGTTCATGGGGAGGCGGATACAAATATCCCTTTTGTTACAGATGGGCAACAACAAATACTAAAGGAACTAAATGATAAATGGTTGCTATTAAAGAATGAATTGGACTCCATCATTGGCAAGCATATTGGAGGTTTCAATAAATTATGTACAGAAAAAAAGTTGGAGAAAGTTACGGTAGTTCAATAGAAAATTTTTACTATTGATAAGAAAATAATTACAAAAAAAATCAGGGGTAAATTTCAGAAATTAAATACATTTCCTGAAGTTTACCCCTGATGAATTTAACGCAGATCATTGCTGATTGCGTAATAAAGACGATCAATTTTTTTAAGTGGTTTTAAATATTTCGTCTTCTATAAAAGGTTGATTCCTTAATCTTTTTCCAGTGGCTTTGAATATGGCATTGGCTACAGCACCTCCTGTTGGTGGTAAAGCAGGTTCTCCCAATCCAGTTGGTTCTATGCCATTGTTTACAAAGTGAGGTTCAACTTCAGGAATATCTTTCATTCTAATTAATCGGTAAGTGTTAAAATTATTTTGCTCTGCCGCACCATTTTTGAATGTTAATTTACCATACATCGCATGTCCCATTCCATCTAATACGCCCCCCATTACCTGTTGGCGTGAACCACCAAGGTTAACAACTTCACCACAATCTGCAATAGCATATATTTTTTTAACTACTGGTTTTCCAGCTTGCATGATTACTTCACAGACCTGCGCCACATAAGATGCATGGGAAAAATAAACACTAAAGCCTTGCGATACACCTTTCTTTTTACCCCATCCAGATTTCTCGGCTGCTAATTTAATAACGCCTTCCATTCTAGCAATATCGTATTTGATCGCACCTACTGGGTTGCTTTTTGCCCTTGCTAAAAGGTCTAGTCTAAACTGAACGGGGTCTTTACCCATTGCTGTGGCTACTTCATCTAAAAACGCTTGTTCTGCAAAAGCTAAAAAATTGGTGATAGGAGCTCTCCATGCACCTGTGGTAATAGCCGACTTATGTTCTACTGCTTCTATCAATAAATTATCAATGGCACCGGAAGGAAAATTATCCTCACGGGTAGGGCTACCTGAATTGATACCCACACCACGACATTTGTATCCAGTCAAATTACCGCTGCTATCGATGGCAGCTTCAAATCTGTAACGTACAGCCGGGCGGTAACTACCACCTGTCATGTCATCTTCTCTAGTCCAGATTAGTTTTATTGGAGCCTTAACAATACTAGATAATTCAGCCGCTTCTACTACATAATCAAATTTCAATCTTCTTCCAAATCCTCCACCCAAACGAGTTATTTGTAGGGTAATTTTATCTTCAGGGATACCTAACAATTTAGAAGTGGCCATCCGCGCGCTAGCAGGTGTTTGTGTTGGACCAACCAACTCAACTCCGTCAGGTCGTACATGAGCGAAAAAATTCATTGGTTCCATGGGTGAATGTGACAAGAAGGGTCCTTGGTATTCACTTTTAATAATTTTTGCTGCACTTGCAAAAGCGGCTTCTACATCACCATTTTTTCTTTTAACAGTTACATTGCCTTTGTCAAGTAAATTGGAGAAAATTGCGTTGTGATCGGAGGTACTTTCAGGTATTCCTCCATCATTTTCATATTCAATGACTAATAATTTTCTTGCCTTACTAACCTCCCAGGTTGATTTACCTACAACTGCAACATTATTTTTGAAAACTACCACATCTACAATACCAGGCATAGCTTTAGCAGCAGCAGAATCAACTGATTTTATTTTTGTACCAAATGCTTTAGGGCGCTGTATCATTGCATACAACATACCATCTCTGTAAAAGTCAAGTCCAAACAAAGGCTTACCAGTTACAATACTTTTGTTGGCAACATTTTTTACAAGTTTACCAATAAGGGTAAAATCTTTTCTATCTTTTAAAGGAACATTTTTAGGAACTTCAATGGTGGAAGCTTGAACAGCTAGACTACCATAACTTAATTTTTTACCAGACTGAGTATGAATCACCATTCCGTTTTTGGCGGTACATTCACTCGCAGGCAGGTTCCATTGATTGGCGGCAGCTTGGATCAACATGTATTTTGCAGTAGCTCCGGCAGTTCTTAATCTTTTCCATGAGTGAGGAATAGCACCACTACCTCCGGTAAGTTGTCGGTCAAAACTTTTTGTATCTAAGGGAGCTTGAATCACTTTTACTTTTGTCCAATCGGCCTCAAGTTCCTCGGCTATAATCATGGAGAAAGAGGTCATAATATTTTGTCCCAATTCTGGATTGGGAGATAGAATGGTGATAACACCATCAGTATCGATTGACAAATAACTATTGAACTCTTTTTTTTCAGCGGCAAGTAGGTCGGTGATTGCTACAGGAATAGCAGCATCCGTATCAAGCCAGCTAAAACCTAGTAGCAGACCGCCACTAGCGAGGGCGCTTATTTTTAGAAAATCTCTTCGGCTATTTTGGGTGTTGGTAGTCATGATATTATTTTTTTTTGCTTGCTACTGTAATGGCTTCATGAATGCGGTGGTAAGCACCACAGCGGCAGATATTTCCCTGCATCGCATTGTTAATTTCTTCTGAACTAGGATGTGGATTTTTTTTGAGTAGTGCAGCTGCGGTCATCAGTTGACCTGCTTGGCAATAGCCACATTGAGCTACATCCACTTCATCCCAAGCGGTTTGCAGGGGATGATCACCATTTGCCGAAAGGCCCTCAATGGTAGTTACGGCAGAATTTTTAACAGAAGATACAGGTAATACGCAGGATCTAACTGCTGTACCATTTATATGTACCGTGCACGCACCACATTGTGCAATGCCGCAGCCGTATTTGGTTCCCACTAAACCAAGATGATCTCTCAGAACCCATAAAAGAGGGGTGTCTTCAGCAACATCGGGCTGGTATTGTTTACCGTTAATTAACAGTTTAAATATTGGCATAAGAAACTAATTTTAGATAATTGTTAAAAATAAGAAAAAATCTTTACTTAAATAAAATAGTATTAAAATTTTTAGGATGCTTTCGATATCTTTTTCAAAGAATATTTTTCAACTCAAAAAGAAGAAAGCTTAAAATCCATACAAACACTAATTTTTTATAATATTAAAAAGATTGGCTTTAGAAAAATCAGTTCTAAGATTGAGCAAAGAAGTATAGAAAATGGGGTAAGACTGAAATAAAAAATCCTGAATCTGGCAACAATAGTTCATTGATTGATTCAGGATTTAAGTTGGGTTACTAGGATTCGAACCTAGACGGACAGAATCAAAATCTGTAGTGCTACCATTACACTATAACCCAATCGAATACTCAAAATTTCTTTTGAGAATGCAAATTTAGTCTTTGAAGTTAAAATAGCCAAAACCAATTGTAAAAAATGTGTATTTAAATTCAAAATCCACATTAATACTGTGTTGTAAACGATTGGTTGGACCAGTATTAGTCAATAGGGACTTATGATCTAATTTAATATTGATCAAAAATATCAATGGCTTTGATGGTTTTGTCTAAATCTTCATAACTAAGGACATTGTTTAAAAACCAACTTTCATAGGCAGAAGGAGGTAGGTAAATGCCATTTTTTAGTAGGTGATGAAATAGCTTGTTGAAAATAGGTATATCGGCTTTTGAAGCTGATTCAAAATCAATAATTTCATGATTGCAAAAATGCAGACTGATCATACTGCCGATTCGGTTGATACGGAAATTGATTCCCTTTTTTGATAGCACCCTTTCAATACCCTCTCCGAGATAGTTAGTTTTTGCTTCTAGCTCTTCGTAAATAGATGGATTATTTTTTAATTCAGTAAGCAAGGTGTATCCTGCAATCATAGCGATGGGATTACCGCTGAGTGTGCCAGCTTGGTATACATTTCCAACAGGAGCGATCTGCTGCATGATTTCTTTTTTTCCTCCAAATGCTCCAACCGGCAAGCCCCCGCCAATAACTTTTCCATAGGTTACTAGGTCGGCAGCAATATTTAATTTTTGCTGTGCTCCACCTGCTTCTAGCCTAAATCCTGTCATTACTTCATCTAAAATAAATACAATATTTTGCTCGTCACATAATTTCCGAAGTCCTTCTAGAAATCCAGCTTGGGGAAGTATGCAACCCATATTGCCTGCCACAGGTTCAATAATAATAGCCGCAATTTCAGATTTATTTTCATCAATCAATTTCTTTACAGCTTCTAAATTATTATAAGGAGCAGTTAAAGTGTCATTGGAAACTCCTGTTGTAATTCCAGGTACAGTTTGAATATTAAAAGAAGCAACACCACTTCCAGCTTTTACTAAAAATGCATCTGCATGGCCATGGTAATTGCCTTCAAATTTGATAATTTTATTTCTCCCTGTAAATCCTCTTGCTAATCTAACGGCGCTCATACAGGCTTCGGTTCCACTGCTTACCATCCTTATCTGGTCTAAATTAGGAGCCATGCTAATAATGAGTTCGGCCATATCAATTTCTAATTCTGTGGGCGCTCCAAAAGAGGTAGAATTCACAGCTGTTTCCTGGATGGCTTTTATAATGGGTTCATATGCATGTCCCAAAATCATTGGTCCCCAAGAAGCAATAAAATCAATGTATTGATTACCATCTGCATCATACAGGTAGGCGCCTTTTGCTTTTTTCATAAACAGCGGACTGCCGCCTACACTTTTAAATGCTCTAACGGGTGAGTTTACACCACCGGGTATAGACTGTTGGGCTCTTTCGAATAATTCAATGCTTTTGTTTATCATATGGTGAATGGTGAATGGTGAATGGTGAATGGTGAATGGCGAATGGGTTGATTTACAAAGTTAAATCGTTTTTGATTGAATCATTCCGCTTAGTATTTTAAAACATTTCACCATTGTTTCACCCAATTTAATTAGATTTTAATTGTTTAAATATTCGAGGTCATTGGCTATATCTAGCGCTGCATCAATTTCTATGATTGAACCTCTTGCAACTTCATAATATCTTTTTCTTTCTAATTCCGATTTTCTTGAAGCACCTTCAGCAATATTTAAATGAACCGATAATGCAGCTCTTCTAATTTGAGAAATCATTCCGAATTTTTCATTTGCAGGTATATGGTTGGTTAATTGGTAACATTAGGCTACAAATTTTCTTGAAAAATTGTATAAGTCAAGTTTTTGATGATTGAGGGTTAAGAACATGTTTTGGTGGTGAATGGTGAGTAGTGATAAGTGAGTGGTGAATGGTAAATCATGATATTACATTAAATTTATTTCAATCACAAACCAAAAGTTAATAAACTTATGAATCATTATCTTCTAATTTCCTACTGCCCATTCACCATTCACCATTGCCCATTTACCCCAACAACTTCACTGCATCTTTTGCAAAATAAGTTGCAATCAAATCTGCTCCCGCTCTTTTAATGGAAGTGAGACTTTCTAATATAGCTTTATCTTCCTGCAGCCATCCCATTTTTACGGCGGCTTTTATCATTGCATATTCACCACTTACATGATAGGCACTAACGGGAACGTCTACTGCATTTTTTACTTCTCTAATAATATCTAGGTAGCTCATCGCAGGTTTTATCATGACAATATCAGCACCTTCTTCTATATCCATCATTGTTTCTTTGATAGCTTCTACTCGATTGGAATAATCCATCTGATAAGTCTTTTTATCGCCAAACCCCGGCGCACTATCTAAGGCATCCCGAAAAGGTCCATAAAAGCAAGAAGCATATTTGGCACTATAGGCCATGATTCCTGTTTGGGTAAAATTATTTTGTTCAAAAGCTTCCCGAATAGCGCCAATTCTTCCATCCATCATGTCACTAGGTGCAACTATATCGGCACCTGCTTTGGCATGACTCAGACTCATCTTTACCAATGCTTCTACTGTTGGGTCATTTACAATTTCACCATCTTTTACAATACCATCATGCCCATAACTAGAGTAGGGATCCAACGCTACATCCGTCATGATTGTTATTTCAGGCACTGCATCTTTTATAGCTTTAATGGCTCTTTGCATTAGCCCATCTGGGTTCCAAGATTCCTTGCCAGTATTGTCTTTGGTATTATCGGCTGCTTTTACAAAAAGCAATACAGCTTTGATTCCCATGCTCCACAATTGTTTTGTTTCTTTCACCGTACCATCAATGGATCTTCTATAATAGCCGGGCATAGACGGGATTTCGAAAGCAATATTGTTGCCTTCATCAATAAATAAGGGAGCAATAAAATCGGAAGGATGTAAAACCGTTTCTGCAACTAAACTTCTGATAGCAGCATTTTTTCTTAGTATTCGGTTTCTTCTTTGTAAATGCATTGATTATATTTTAATCTTTTATGAGCTAAATCAGACATCCAAAAATCATACATCAGGAATTTTTATGTCTGATGTATGATGTATGATGTCTGATGTCTGATGTATGATGTCTGATGTCTGATGTCTGATGTATGATGTCTGATTTTTTTCTGATCGAATATTTTTTTTCATTCAAAATCTTTTTCATGAATTACTTTTCCAAGTAAAAAAAGAAATCCATCAAATTTAATCAAATCAGACATCAGACATCAGACAT
>Ga0214919_10006803_pt1 | contig 15592 bp, 12 predicted proteins | sample LL1503_MetaG_FD_177994 | JGI IMG/M metagenome (GOLD analysis project Ga0214919, IMG submission 177994) | Freshwater microbial communities from Lake Lanier, Atlanta, Georgia, United States - LL-1503 | ecosystem: Environmental > Aquatic > Freshwater > Lake | place: USA: Georgia | collected... | reverse complement strand
CTCAAAAGAATTGCAATGTCGAATCAAGAATCCATTGATGAGCAGTCACGCAAACTACAATCCAAGAGATGTTTTCGTTTGTTTTGTCGAGGAGTAATGACTTTGGATGGTCAATGGAGGTGCAGCACTTGTGATACCAAATTTTGTAATGATTGTGAAAATCGTTATCAGGGCGCTAACCATAAATGTAAACAAGAAGAGCTTGCCAGTGTGGAATGGAAAAAAGCTCTTCCTCACTGTCCTAAATGCAATCAAGCAATTGAAAAGAAAGATGGATGTGATTATATGACCTGTGCGGTGTGCCAGCAAAACTTTTGCTATAGCACTGGAGAAGTTTCGCAAGCAGGAAATCACGGCAAAAGTATCCCAGTGTCTGTGCTCAATGAAAGTTTTCAACGCTTGTGGAATTTATTTCCGTCTGTCGAACATCGCACAGATAAACAAAAGCGACTTGCAAATGAATTAAAACAAATTGAAAAATCAATGGGTGATCAAAAAATAAATATGACAAAACCTGATTGGGAATGGAAGGCTAGTGATATTTCAATGTTGTCCAAATGGATTTCCACAAGCGCTGAAACAACAACACAAGAAGAACGGGTAGCAAAAATGGTTGCCTTGCGTGTAGAAAAATTTGAAGAAAGGCGTCAATTTGTCCGTAATTTGTTACGAAAGGTAAAGTATATAGAAGATGAATTTGTCACTTAAAAATCCATTAAAAAGACATTCAATCCATTGCTTCCTTTGAATACTAAAAATTTAGTAGCACTACTTTTTTTTTTGCTAATCCATTTAGTTTTACCTTGAGACAATGTTGCTTGCTTATAAGCCAAAATTGTATTAAAATCTTCCGGGATTTTGATGGATTTGTGTAAACTAAAGTAACTGGCGATACGACATCCAAAATCAAAATCTGCAGTAATTAAAGCCAAATATGGTTTGTTTTGAGGAGTCTCACGAGGATTATAATAAAAGAATAGTTTTTCAGTAGGAGATTTTAACGATGCCAAAGGTTCTTTTACATAGGTCTGAGTAGAAGAATTTTTAAAGGAATTCAACGAAGTTTGTATAATATGATTCGGTTTATATACAAAATCACTGGTATAACTAAAATAATTTGGAATCTCAATCAAATTTTTATATTCATGAAACAAGTCTGTCTTGGTTACTGAATACCATTGTAAAAAAAAGTATAACTTTCTCTTCAGGACAGCCGGTAAAATTAATTTGCCATCTTTAATTAAATGCGGATTATTGGAAAATCGAGGATGAATATTATGTACAGAAGTATAGGTAATTTGCTGGACAGGTACAAAACTAGTTTCAAGTTCAAAAAACTGGTCGATACTTTGTCCAATATTAAATAAAGTGATTTTGGGTAAAATGTCTTTGATAAAAATTGAAAAGTGGTACAAAGTCAAGTCTTTAATCGCATTTACTAGACGAATATTTTGCTTGGTCATTATAAAATTTTGATTTTGATTTTTGAGCAAGCCAACGATTTCAATCAAGTTTGCATCTTTAGATGTTGTAATCGAGGGTATTTCACAATCTTTTAATTTTTGTTGCATGCCTTTGGAACTACAAATAAAGTACAATATTCCAAAATCTTGCACACCAAGAATTAAATTCTGTTTATAGTGATAAATATGAACGATTGGAATTGCGTGGGCGTCCAAAAACTGTGTCAAGGCACTATAACTTGGAATTGGCAAGTCTCCTGGAACGGACGGTAAAGACAATGGAGATATTGGTTCACGCAACAATGCTGGATACAAGTTTTGCAACAATAAAATACGAGCTTTACCATAGCAATCTAAAATTTGATGCGTAAAAAATGGTCTGCATATGGAATCGGTGGGTATCACAATAGGCGTTTGTCCACAAAATGTACCATAGGCGTGTAATAAAAGACCTTTATACTCTTTGTAACAATCAAAATCATAATAAATTTCCCCTTCGTCATCTCTAGACATTATTAATTCATATTTCAAGGAAATTTCATATTCAATTAAAAATACAATTGGACGTTGTTTTATGGTATTCCAAAAACTATAATAATATTCTTTATAATTATGTGGACGAAGTATATCAATTTGTCTGTCGGATGTTTGAGTAAAGACAAATATATTGATATTGTAATATTCTTCCAAAATACGAATAAATCTTTTAGCTTCCAAACCAATATTCGGGTCATTTAAAATTTCTAAAATACCCTCTATTCCAATATCATAATTTTGCTGCATTCCTACATTGAGTTCCGTGGCAGATAGAGCGGCGCGTAACTCTCTAGGAGATTGCATTATATTATTGTCTAATTTAGCTCTTCGATATTCCAAACATCCTATTAAAGAATCGTATTTCCATTTACTGGTACCCACGCGGTTAAATTCTAAACTTGGTTCCAACAATGTCATGAATTGTTCCAATTTTTCAGGTAATGGTGCCTCTTGACCGATAAAATTTAATATTATTGAAGTTGTTTTACGGTCAGTTTTCTTTGGAATGGATGCCAAAGGGACAGGCTTATCAAAATATTCAAAATAATGGTTATTAATATAAAATTCCAAATCTTTGGAAATTTGGGTATTGTCTTGTAAACTTGATTCGCGATAACAACAAGGTGCGTAACCAAAAGGATGACCAATATCTTTGACCTCCACCAATCCAGGGTAGACAAAATTTTGTTTTGGAATTTTACTGGAATGAGGACATTCATACCATTGTGGTTGAAAGTTTTTGTAAGGAATGGAAGGAAATAATAGTTTTTTGTCTGGTGTAATCGTAGCTGCTTTTTCAGCAGATATTATTTTTGGTTTGGGATATTGACAAGAACGGCTATAAATAACACCAGAAAATATTGGACTTGGAAGTCCAGAAGTACTCATGATTGCGGCTTCTTTTTGTGGTGGAGGAACATAGGCTTCAAATTTTGGATTGTATTGTTTAAAAAGAGCAACTTGACTCATATACAATTCTGAATATAGATTCAAAAGCTTTCCCAAGACGATTTGAAAGGATTTTACTATATCAATGTTGGAAGAACGAATCACTTTGACATGAATCACAAACGACTTTTCCTTTTTTTGAAAGGAACTTAATATAGCTGTCAAGTCTCCAAATCGAGAAACGATTTTATTCCACCCACCTACATGAATATCCTGTTGGCTAGTTTTTGCTTGACGATTTCCATAGTCTGTAAAATAGATAAACACACTTTTTCCTCTGGATATTTTATCGGTATCGTTTGTTTTGAAAAACCTTGAAAATAATTTATTATTCATGCACAAATTCGAAAAGATGGAAGAATCTAGCGGAAATTTGGACGTGTTATCTATAAAAAATTCAGTAACAATTCCCATTGAAACTGATGCTTGTATTTGAGGTTCACTAATATTTAAGAATCGGATGAGCGAATCGCGATCAGGTAATACTGTCTCATTTTCCAAAACACATTGAATCTTGATGCCTTTTGCTTGATTTTCTATATAAAAACACAATCTACCGTCTTTATCTATTATTCGAAGAGTTGAATTCGTATCCATTGTAATTTCTTCGTTTTGTGTTTTTGTAAACCCATTATCCATTATAAAAATCTTGTAAAATTCCTTGTATTTCGCCAATGGATAATCTATATTTAGAGCCAGTTTGTCAAACAATATTCCAGTAGTGTCTTGTGTTCCCACCTTGATTGATTCTAACTGACCTACAATCTTTTCATCGCGAATTGGCAATACTGGAAGAGATTCAAATTTTATTGCAGAATCAGCCCATTCATGTACAGAAACCTTCATTCGTTCTTCCTTTGCCATCATATTTTTAAGTTCGGACTCAATCATTTCTGGAGTCCAATTTTTTTTCATATCGGCTTTTGTATATTCCTTTTTAACTTGTTGATTAATACATCGTGCGGAAAATTTATCCAAAGGCAAGTTATCAATAATTACCCCAATTAATGCAGGAAGTTTTTGAATAACCATGTTTTCATTGGGTTTACGCTTTTGCTCTGGAGTGACCAGAAATGGATAATCTTTGTAAATCTTGAATATTACATATAGTTTTAAAAATAAGTACAGTTTTACTCCATATTTCGCAGCACATTCAAAAATTTCAATCAATGGATGTTTTACCTGTGCAGTGGCGGCAGCAGGTTCTTGCTTTTTTTTTGCACCACCTCCTGCAATAGTAGGTCTTCGAATTGGTTTTTTTACTAGTTTTGGAATCAAATCAAATACTTGAAAGAGGTCCAAAAATAATCTTGTTTGCAAAAAATCTTCCTTGAAAAATATATAGCTTGGAAAATGATTGGTAACCACAGTGATCCTCATTTTAATATCAATTATGGAATCCATTGCAAAAATCTTGATTGAAACTTTTTGTAGAGTTTTTAAACAATCACATGTAAATTCTTTATCTTGTCCAAATTGTTGGGGATTCAACACGGGAAAGGTAATTGTTCCTTGTTGTCCTTGCCGTTGGTCTTGAACATCAGAATCTTGCGAAAACAAACTTATATTATCATCTTGTCGTTGCGAGTCTAAAATAGGAACTACAACCGGTGCAAATAAAGAAGGATCTTGTTGCAAATCAAATAATGAATCGGGTGATTGTGACATTTGTTTAATGACAATAAAAAAATGTTTTTAAATGTCCAAAATTTAATAAGTCTTTTTTCTGTACAATAAAATAAAATGATTCCTTATAAAATTCCACTAAAAAACAAAATTTCTTTAACCACGACCAAACAAGACCTACAAAAACTACAACAGCAATTGAAGTCGATTCATTTATCACAACAAGACGCGCAACAAATACAACAGCAATTTAACAGGTCTGGAATAAGATTAGGTTATATTACCGTTAATGTAAAAACTTTAAAGCATGGAAATTTTCAGATTGTCATGAATCCTAATTCACTCGTTTATGATTTGGTTCAAAAAATTCAAGCAAAAATCACCACCAAATTGCCATATCTTATGATTGCAACCTCTGAAAGTGTTTTGCATCCGGCAGAAAGTTTAGTCGAAGCAGGAATCGTTGATGGAACTACAGTAGATGCGATTCCAAGGTCCATTTATAGTCTAGAACCTTTTCATAACATTGAGATTGCATTGCAACGCAAAAACGACATTGTTGGACTTGCGCAAAATGAAGCAAAAATGAAAGATTATATTAGTAAATTGGCTGCAAAAATGCGCCGATTCAATTCGAAACAAATTGAACAGGTAATGGATCAATTAAAAGATTACGATTTGTATACATTTTATACCATTATTCAAAATGAACCTATTGAAATTGCCGGACCTTTAATTGAAATTTCAGATAATTTACTAAGAAATGTTCATTGGATTGATTCGCCTTTATTTGGTGTCAAGGATCCAAGAGTTGCTGAATTATTAATTGCCAAAGGTGTAGATCCCAATGATAGTGATGATTATGGAGCATCACCGTTACATTATGTTAAAAATGTTGATGTAGCAAGAGTTCTATTAGACCATGGTGCTAGAATTAACTCACAAGATGATATTGGTAATACTGCTTTGCACAATGCAAAAACTTTAGAAATGGCCAAGTTTTTAGTGTCTCGCGGTGCGGATGTCGATGCATTGAACGATTACGGTGACAAACCAGTTGATAAAATTAAAAAAAGTCATCTTGACCAAGAACTGATCAATTTCATGGAAGCGGTGTCACCGGATTTTGATGAAATGCAACAATTTGCAAGCATGAAATGTCCTCTTAGTATGTCTGTATTTCGTGACCCAATTGTCGCCTCCGATGGATTCAGCTATCAAAGTCAAGATTTCAATAATCTAATTCTAAACAGTTTGCATAATGGAACTCCATTAGTTTCCCCAATGACTCGTGAACCATTAGAAGATACCTATTTTCCCAATCGTGTTTTAAAAACAATTGTACAGGAATTAAAGCAAAAAAAGACTCGACAATTACGGCAAAGAGCAACTTAAATAATACTCGACTTGGCCTTCCCAAATTGTGGTAAAATTGGTGAAATTGTGTCTTCACTTACATCAAGTTTTCGTAGAGATTGTGAAACCAATTTTTTAAAATCCTCCAATGACAATACCTTGTAATCCGAATTAATTACAATGGGAATACCGTGTGCTCTCATATAAATTGTAAGAAAGAATCGAGTACATCGACCATTTCCATCTTCCAACGGGTGGATCCATTCCAAAATATAATGATAATATTTAAAGAGCTGAATAAAAAGATTAGACTCGTTTACCGAAAATAGCTCTTCCATCGCAATATCAATTTCATTAAAAGGGAGAAAAATTCTATAAGTGTAATTATTAATGGTACCAATGACAGCTTGTTTTCGATTTGGTTGCCCTATTAATAATTCAACAACTTTATTAAACAGTTCAGCGGGTGGTAGACAATGCATTATCAATTCATTTATTTGTTTTAGTAAAAATCGATAACTTACATCGGGATGTATTCCCGTCATTTCAAAAATATCAAACGATTTTAAAGGCAAAGAATCTTTCATACCCCAATAGTCTGCAAGAGGCGGAGTGGTCCAATGTTCATCCAAAGTAATGGACTGTTGCATCTGTTGATACAAGAATGATTTATTGTTGGAAACCTTACAAGGAAACGAATTTAGTACATTAAACATTTCTGTAGAAACAAGTGAAACTGGCACATGGCATTTTTTCAAGGTGCAAAAATGCTCTTGTACATCTTCCAAATGAGAAATCATGGGCGCAAAAAATCGAATCGCTGGTACAAAAGATGAACTGTTGGGTGATTGCAGATTTACTATATAGTTGTTTATGGATTCTTGTAATATATTCGTCGATAAAAAGTAATTTGCAAGATGGGGATAAATTGTAATACATTTTCCATAATTAGACTCGAAAAAATACTTTATAAAATGAAATAGCTTTTCAAAATCTTCTTGTTCGATTCTTTGTTTATTCCAAATCAAAAAATAGCCTAAAAATGTAGGTCCAAAATAAAATGGACTTGTATACAAATATTCGACTTGAAAGTCTTTGCAAAGGGGTGCCAAGAAAAACTCCTCTTGACTTTTTACATGACATTGATCAATTTCGAATAATTGGTTTTTAAACATTGCACTATAATTGCGTTCAAAAACCATCTTGGATACTGTTTCATGAAAGTCTTTAAGACTGGAATGTGAATAATGTAAAGAACAACAATATAAATTTGAATTAGTTGTCTGACTATGAAATAATTGAACCAAGGGTTGATGGTTTGGTAGTAATTTTGGAATGGTTTTCATTATAAATTCCAATTTATTAAAAAAGTCCTGACGCTTTCCAATTACCGATTGATCGGAATCACGAATATTTTGTAATGAAGCACCATGAGCGCGTAATACATTGGCAATATCATGATAATGCATGCGAACAGCTTCATTAAGTGGTGTCAGTGACCAAATATTCTTTTGATTGACCATGGAAAATCCAAAATTCAACAAACAATTAACGAATTCATATTGATTATCCAAGACGCCATAATGTAGTAAATTATTGAGATGCTTGTCATTTAAATGAAAAATGTTGACATGGTTTTCCAGCAAGTATTGCCATTCGGTGGGAGACAACTCTTTCAAAAAGTTCCAAATATTATTATCCAGTGACCGTGAATTATAATAAATATGATCGGGCACTTTTACTCCACAATTGTACAAAAATTTGGCAACTTGTTTGGCTTCAACTTGCATTGCTCTATCAAATAATGCGCAAGTTTTTAGAATGTTGCTAAATTCTTTAATATCCAGACTCACAATCTTATAAAATTGGATTGGATCATCATTTTGAAGGATTTTTTGTATATATAATTCTTGCAAAGTTGATTTGAGTTCTATAATATTATGTTGACAAGCTAAATTTTGGATACATTCTTCAGACAAATAATTGTGAATTTTTATAATATCTGGGAACATTTTATGATTCAACAATAATTGAATAATGGATGGTTCATGATCTTCCCAATCGATTTGAGACGGATCCAATCGCTGCAAAATTACTTTTGCAGTCGCGTGTCTTTGTTGAATTAAAGCTTCGCGCAACAAATTCGTTTCATTATGATTTTTTTTCCACAAATCTAAAAAAGAATAAGTAATTCGTGGAATCGATGAACTTTTACTTCTCATTTTAAAATTAAAAATAAATTTCAAAATAATCATTTTTTTTCAATTACAAACATTTTTTAACTTGAAATGGAAAGCTTGCAAAAATCAGCAACAGCAAAATAAAGCAACTTATGATCCAGGACGCGGATTTGGTGAATAAACTCAACAATAAAACAAAAAAGGCTCCAATAAAAAAGAAACGAGGCCAATAACCAAATTTTGGAACTCTCCACGGGTCTTCGCCACAGAAATTCTTATTCATCAAAAACCAAAAGGCGTCTTCCATTAGCAAAATAATGACTAGAAAGGAAAGTAAAAAGCATTCTTTTTGAATAGTCCATGCAGTTAATAAAAATGGAACATGAATAAAAATTAACAAGAATGCCCACAAACTAACATGGTATCCGGTCCATACAAATCCATTCATATTATATGTCCACGTGGGTAAACTCTTGGCCCAACCGTATTTTCCTTCAATTTGAACTTCCAAATAACCAAACAATGCAGATAAGGCAATGACCATACACGATGCGATAATAGATTGAGATAGATTAATCGAGTGACTCATTTATTATAGAACGGTAAAAAATAATTTAAAATTCAAATGAGGACTTGTATGGAAATAACTGATCCAGTTTTTTATTAATCGCTGCAAAATTTGCCTCTGCAATTTGATTGAGTTTAGAAGCCTCATTATGCATTACCAAAAAACCACTATTATTTTCTCCAATGCTATTTATTTCCTCTGTTTTATCTACTTTATCATTAATAATAATGGAATGCAACGTGAATTTTTTCTCCATACAATCATTCATGTAAATATCCCAATATTTTTTGAAAAAAGAAAATCGAGCCATGCTTTTCAAATCTCTAAACTTGTGTAAACCAGAGTTTTCATACATTGTCTTTCCTCGCAGACGAATTGTTTTTAAAAAATCGTCCAATCCATCAAGGTAGGATTTTTTACAAGCGTATGGTACATGTTGAGTACGATATCTAGTTTCTTTACCAAAAATTATATTCAATATTTCATTATTTTGATCCACAAGTTGTTTTAATGAAAAATTTTTATCAAAAAGATTTTCATTGATGGCAACAATATTTCCTTTTTCATCTTTGTTCCAAAACAAATCATTGGGACTAACTTGCTGAACTTTTTCAACATCTTTGGATTGATAAGGTTTGTAATGTTTGGGGTCAAAAAAGGTGGCTGGATTTGTGTCTTTAAGTACAATCATATCATCATTAAAATAAATAAAATGTTCCGATAAACCCGGTATTTTGTGAATAAAGTTTTCGATTGCAATAGAATTAAAAGTGGGAAGAAATTGAGGAGGAATTATTGTTGAATGAGTTATATATTCAATTTGATAATGAGATTGTTTTAAAAAGCTTGGGTATTGATCCTCTCGAATCACAATAAATATCTTTCGAATAAATGTCAAATTCATTTCAATGGACCGCAGACAGTATTTAAGCTCTTCATTTTGATAAAATCTTTCAACCTGGTAGGAATTATTACCATAAGATTGAACTTCTTTTATAAATTCTTTATTATTTCCATTGACCCAAGTAATGACCACATCAATAGTTGGATGGTCTTTAGAAGAACTATAAAACTCTGAATTATAAAATTTATTGTAGGCACTATAAAATATAATGAATAATATTATTAAAATAATCATGTATACTAAACATCTCATGGAATTTTATTTATACAAAATATTTTTTAATGCGTAACATTTATATATCCGTGACCTGTTTTTAATGTAGCTCCTTTATTTTTTTGTGTATAGTAATCACGCACAAATTTGAACATTGGATTTTTCCAAAGTGTGGATAGATAATAATCCATTATCGGTTTTTTGGAATTGTTTCCAACACCTGTAATATATTTTATTTTACCCTTGTAATGTGAAAACAAAAAATCGAGCAACCAAATGATATCTTTGCGTGTATAATTATGACAATCTACAATCAGAGTATCGTCCTGCATGTAAACTTGTTGTTTAAAGAGTTTTAATAATTGGTCCGAATGTTGTTTGTCGGTTTCGTTGCAAGAATAAGAATATAGGTAATTTTGATATTCTAGATACATTTTAAATTTAAAATAAATTGAAAAATTTTGCAAGTTTCAATTTGTAAGTTTTCGGCAAAGTAATTTGCTTGCGCAGCTGCATCCAAACTAGTCATCGTTTTGCATCGATGAAACCCACTTTCTCGCTTTATGATGATTGGGTTTATAACGACTACGCAAATGTTTTGGAATTTCAGCAGGCTTTTCTTCATGTACAGAGTCTTGAGTTTTTTCAATAATTTCCTCTGCATCATTTTGGGATTTTTCAATGATTTCTTCTGTTTCAACAATTGCTGCTACTGGTTCAATAGCTACTGTAACATCATCTTCCGAATCAGGACACCGACAAAATATCAAATATTTTTCGATTTCTGAACCCTTTTTGATTTTTTTCCAAAAACCTCCACCGCATTCTTCGCATACATCAACAGGCTTTGGAAGGGATGCAGTTATACTTAATTCTTGTGCTTGTTTAGTATAAAATGTAAACATATTTATATTTTTTAAAAACAATCAAAAAAGTTTTCAATTTTTAATTTAAATATAGCTTTGCCAACCAAAAAAGATGAAATTTTTACTCTACTTTACCATTCCTTGTCTTGTATTTGGATATCCTGCATCTATTTGCAACAATATTATATACAATAGTGGTATTATGAATGATCTGGCCTTGTTGGCAGAATCCGTCTCTTCACAACCTTTTAATTCTAATATTTATGGAGTATGTGGTACCTACTATAGTGTATATGAAAAAGATGGCTCCTATGACACCAGAATGAGAATCTATGAAAATGAACAAAATGAAAAATTCGTAGTATTTCGCCCCACACAACAAAATCCAACAGGAACATCCATTCACGCTTATCGTCAAATGGTTCCTTGTTCCTTTATTACACCAAATTGCAACGGACTGGTGTTGGATCGCTTTCAACAAGCCTTTATTAGTTTGGTATCGGGTACTAACTCTTTTTGGACTCCAGGAAGTAATATTTATATATCAGGACACAGCCTAGGTGCAAGTTTTAGTGTAATGATGGGTATTTATTTGGTAAATGGCTTTCAAATTACTCCCAAAATGATTTTAAACATGGCAGGTCCCTTCTTTGGTGATACAGTGTTTAACCAAAATTATTTAATACAATTAGCGGAAAGTTTGCAAGAAAATTTGGTAATATGCGAGTCCGTCAATGAAAGTAATCAAAGCGAATTTGATGGAACAATCGAAGGATACAATTGCGGTACTCAACCCGATATTAATGTTCTAACCAATCTAATATGCGGTGTTCCAATCTATAAACTACCAAATAGTTATGGAATGCACGATTTGAATAATTATAGAGAATTTTTTGTAGGAAATCGTTGTTGAAAAATAATTTAAAGAAAAATTTTCAAACTGCACAAGATAAAATTTTTTCTAGTTAATAAAATGAATTGTCAAACATTTTTCATAATTATTTTACTTTTAGCAATCCTTGCTTGTGCAATCTATGCATGTGTCTATGTTACCATGAATAGAAAGAAAGCAGAAAAATATTCTGCGGTTCCAAACTCGCCATTTAACGCAATTTATCAAAATTATATAAATCAAACTTGGTCTATATTATCACAACTTACTTCTCAACCTCCATCACAAACTGGACCCATCGCGTCAAATATTGATAGTTCCTTTATCAATGTTGGATTTCTAGATAGTAATACTTGTTATTATGGAGCATTTTTCAATAGTGAAAATTTATTAACATTAACTTTTGCAAGTGGAGTGGTTCCACAACCAATAGCTTATTGGTCTTTATCTATATATGATTCCAATGGAATCATTTCTCAATCGTGGGATGATAATAATCTTATTATTAAAAATTCCAACGGTCCAGTAGTTTTTACAACTGATTTAAATTTGGAAGGAAGCAATACCATTTCTATGACAGTTCCTGTAGGAAATTTTGCAATAATTATTAGGTTTGTTACTACACCTCAGACACCAACAATTGGCCCAGCATTTTTACCTTCCATCTCTCTGCCATCTCCTCCACAAAAACCTAATACAACAAGCACTCAAAATCTATTAATCAATGTACCCTTCAAAAACAATGACCTAACACAACCCTCAATCGCTTCCAACTCAAATGTTTTACAAAATAAATTGTGGCAATATTTTGGTTTAACACTTCAAAATACGGATCCAAATATATTATTTCCAGGTATAAATACTAGAAAGTTTTTCTTGCCTGCTAAATCCATAATACCACAAATATTTCCCGTTAGTACTGTAAATGCGCAAATTCAATCTTCAACACCACCTACAGAATTTATGCCGTCTAGTATGCCATTAAATTCATCCTATTTTTATAATGAAAATACTTTGATGGTGTTTCCATCCACAAAGAATGTAATTAAAGTTACAGGAAATATTCCAAATCAAATTGGGCAAAATTACGAACTGAGAAACATTTCTTTTGGTGTTGGAAATTTGTCAAGTTCATCTACAGACAGTTCGATATCTTGCTATCAATTACCTCAAAACTATGTCATTTATGCTGCCTACAGTTCAAATGCCGCCTCTTATTATGGTTATAATCCTCAAGCTGGCCATGTTTTACTCCTTTGGAACCCAATTAATATTAATCCTGTACTCGTGGTTAAAATTTTAACGGCATCGCCAACTCCCGTTGGTTTAGCAACCTTGAATAATCAAAGCAACTCTATCGATGGAGAAACTGTTCAGCAAACAATTCCCAATATATATCCGACTGCTATTTGCTTTGATGATAATTCAATAATGACACAAACATCTTCAACACCTTCATTACCACCACTCGGCTCTTTGTCTCCAGTTGAATTTTATAGCTCTCCAGAATACAACCCATCTGGAATGCCATTTATTCCTCAAGTTGTTTTACCAAGCAAATCAATGTATAATTTACAATGATTTTACCCGTTGTTGAAAAATTTTAATAAAAATGCATTTATTAAAAGTTTCAATGATTGAGCATTATAATTTCAACAAAGCATACAACAATTCTTATATTTTATTATCAATATGGATTCCACTTTTTGTAGTGATTTTTATTTGGTCCATCATCACATTGGTAATGTTAAATTTCAAAATGTGCAAGGGTAGAAATATTATTTTTTGGGTCTTATTTGTGACACTATGTTTACCCTTTTTTTATAATCAAATTGCAGTATTTCTAATTTGTATTGGATTGTTCGTTTATCTATGTACGCAAAATTCCATAACTCCATTATACACTACACCAAACCTTGTCATTATTTTATCTAGTTTTACTATATTATTTGCATTTTGCATTTATATAATTATATCTTTTATATTATATTTGTATGGAACCACAACAGTTCAAGATTTATGGTACAAGAAATCATATAATTCCATTTTTATTCCATTGGAACAAATACCTTTAAAAGTTGCCAATAGAGATTTATTAAATAATAGTATTCATGATGGAAAGCAAAATGCCAAAAATAAAAAAGTTGTTTTTGGACTACTTGCCAGAGATATAGCTCTCAATTTTGAATCCATGAAAGAGAGAATTCAAGTATTAGCAAAACATTTCAAAGAATATAAAATTTTAATTTTTGAAAATGATAGCATTGATGGTAGTCGAGATTTATTTACAAAATGGGAACAGGAGGATAATAATGTAATTTTAATGCAATGCTGCACTTTTGGTGATTGTAATTGTAAATTGTCTATTGAAACACTAACAAAATTAGCTAGGGCTTCAAAAAGAATGGACATGCTTCGATTTTTCAGGGAACATTTATTACAACGAGTTCAAAAAGAATACAACCACTTCGACTATTACACTGTAATAGATTTTGATTTGCCAGGTGCTTTTTATTTGGATGGATTTTTTACTAGTTTTCAAAACGATGATTGGGATATGGTATTTGCAAGAGGAATCACAACCATCCCAATGTTTAATCAATATTATATATATGATAGTTTTGCATTTATTGCCGAAAACCAACCATTTGATTATGTCGATAATAATAAGAATGAATTTTTTGCCATGAATAAAATACTCAACAAAATTCCTATTGGTGGAAACCGAATTAAATGCCGGTCAGGTTTCAATGGGATTGCAATTTATAAAATACAAAGTATATTAAAATGTTCGTATTATTCGCATCATGTCAAGTTCAAGTGTGAACATATTGATTTGCATCATGATATGTATAAAAAAGGTTTTGACAAAATCTATTTTAATCCAAATATGATTTTATTTGCGGGTCATCAAGGACCAGATCGTAAAAATATTTTTTGGAATTCAATTTTATAAATTTTCCACTATAAAAATATAATTGCTTAATTATATTATTTTACCCAAGCTCAGCACCAGGGAGTCGAACCCTGCTCGTCCGCGTGACAGGCGGAAATACTAACCGATATACGAGTGCTGATTTTATTTTTATATGACAAAAATTAAAACAATCAATTTTTAATTTGTAAAAAATGAACTTCTTTTTGAAAATAGATTCAACAACACAAGAATGCAAATCTTTTTAAAAAACTTGACTGGTAGGAAAACCGTATTTTCTGTTGAAAATGATTTTTCCATCTTTGATTTCAAAAAAGAAGTGGGCGAAAAAGAAGGTGTCCCAGAACAACAAATTCGCCTTATTTACAAAGGAAAACAACTCGCCAATGATAGAAATTTTGAATTTTATAATGTTGAACCTGGACATACCATTAATATGGTATTGCAGTTAAGAGGAGGGTAATTACTCTAAACTAAACAAGTAAATTGTTTGATCCACATAGCCCAATAATTCATCTCTAATATTGAGTAAATCAGTCACACCGGTTTTATGTTGTGGTAGTAAGTAGTCGATGGATGTCAAAAAATCTGAAAATTCGGCAAGCAAATTGGTTGCACTTTTTTGAGTAAATGTCCTAATTATAATTGGTTCTTGACTTAGACATACGCGTTTGTTGTATTTACCCATGTAGACTTCTATAAATTCATCTACACTTTCTAATAATTTTTCATAAAGTTTGTCTGTAGCCTTGTGTCTTGAATAAGACTTTGTTTGCCAATGATATAATTTAAGTTCGTGCTGAAATGTAAAAAACGCGCGAACAATTTCATCTCCAAAGGGTTTCATTTTTATTATTGGTCAAAATAAAAATCAAAAAAAACCTAAAAAAAGCAATTGGCGTGACTATATCCTTTTTCATCCTTCATAATCTCAATTGATTGTGTAACAAAATCTTTAATCGAAGGAATATGGCTTATTAGAAATACTTGCTCGCTAATGCTGGTCAAGAAATTGAACAATACATGAATATTGGATAATCTTTCTTGATCAAGAACGGAAATCCCCTCATCAATAATAAAGAAATTGGATTTAGGCTGTCTAGA
>Ga0214919_10006802_pt1 | contig 15596 bp, 18 predicted proteins | sample LL1503_MetaG_FD_177994 | JGI IMG/M metagenome (GOLD analysis project Ga0214919, IMG submission 177994) | Freshwater microbial communities from Lake Lanier, Atlanta, Georgia, United States - LL-1503 | ecosystem: Environmental > Aquatic > Freshwater > Lake | place: USA: Georgia | collected... | reverse complement strand
ATCACGTTACATTCGATTCGAGTACGAAAGTAATCACGTTACATTCGATTCGAGTACGAAAGTAATCACGTTACATTCGATTCGAGTACGAAAGTAATCACGTTACATTCGATTCGAGTACGAAAGTAATCACGTTACATTCGATTCCCTTTGACAAAGACCAATTCCTCTTTTGTCCATAATTGATTCATATAACATAATGCCATCACATCTCCTAAATATGTTATCGTATTTTTAGAAAGATCGATGAAATTTGTACCGCGATAATATTTATGCAAACAACCAATATTCCATCCTTTCTCTATTATTTTTCTAGACATTGCCACTTCTTTTTGATAAATAGTATCCTCCAAATTTTCAGTAAAATTTTCCAGATCGAATATCTTGCATTCTCTCAAATATTTCACGGCTTTACGACTTAAACAAAATATATACGTTTGTACATGTGCATATTTACTAGGATCAATTTCGGTTTTTATTGCTGAACAATTAATCGTACTTCCAAATAAATGGATGTTTTCTTTGATTCCATTGACATAATAATCCGTCCATTTCGTGAAAAAGGAGTTAGTTGGCAAGAATGGACCTTCCACAGATGCATTTGCAAAAATATAATAATCGTATTTCTCGTAATTCTTGTCGTGTTCCAAACCATAAGACCATGCACCGAAATCATATCCCAGATTTTTACGATACAATTTCTTGACGTATTTCGGGAGTTTATACGGAATTTTCTCACTTGGATGATTATATACTACTAGAAAATCCACATATTCGTCTTTGAATATCGCCTTTTCGATAAATGCTTCTGGAAGAGGACCGGGTTCATGAAATGTATATATTACTAAAACCGTCATTTTTTTCTAGGATGAATAGTATTTTAGTAATATATTGTTTATACCTTTGAATAATTACACTGTTGAACAATAAAAATGGAACGTTTTTTATTGTTCTTCTTATAGTTTCCCTTCTTCCTCTTGAATCGTTAATTTGGGTTTATTATCGAGTATTCGTTTAGGAGTTAATGACTTTAAAGTCGATACGCGTTTAGTATCGATAATTCTTAACGTGAAATTGTGATTATTCTGATGATAAAATAATCCAGGTATTTCGTCGATTTGTTGTTGATCTTTGTCATATATCACTTCTTTCGTTTTCAATAATTTACCTCTTTCGAGAGATTCCAAGAAAAACTTTTTTAGATTCGTTAATTCTCTTTCCGTATATTTATGTTCCGTCGCATATTTCTCCGCATAATGATGTAATTTCTGGATTTTCATCGTTTTATTTAATTTATTCCAAGATTCCGTTTTATTTTTCTGCGTTTCTTTTTCTAATATATGATCGATTGCCTCTTGAGCTACTCCACAACTAGAACTAGAACTAGATGCATTATTTAAATTAGAATACATTTTGTTCAATTATTATATATATATATTATTCTGTCTTCATTTTATATTTATTTTGATGGAGGTTATAGTTGATACGAAAAAAATCATTACTTTCGATCCAACACCGAAAACCAATATGAAAAAAAAGATTTTAGAACCCAAACCCAAGAAAAAACGCGTCGTTACACAAACTTCGTCTTGGACCACCCATTTATCGTGTTCTAGTGATTTTGAAGTGGGTGTGCAAAAAGACCATTTAATGCGACTCTCCGACCCGAAAATGGATGATAAAAAAATACATTTCTTACGAGAACAAATCCGACAGAAATTACATGGATATAAAGCACAAGATATCAAGAAAGGGATTTTTTCTCCTTCGACGTTTATCACACTAGAATATATCTTGCAATTATTATCCGAATGTGATTTGTCTTGTTTTTATTGTCACGAACCGGTTTATTTATGGTACGAGATTTGTCGAGAAGCGAAACAATGGTCTGTCGAGAGAATCGACAATGCTTTAGGACATGATATCGGAAATGTCGCCATTGCATGCTTATCTTGTAATTTGAAACGACGATGTATGTACCATGAACGGTACGCATTTACCAAAGATCTCAAAATCCAGAAAATGGATGGTCCTTCGGTCTGAAATCGCGGGTCAAGGATCTTCTTCTGGATTGTGTTTCCTCTTGTAGAATTTACCTTCTTTCCCACACATAAGTTTGTTATTTCTAGCAACCGAACAATAATTATATTGCGGTTTAGGATTGGATTTTTCTCCAGTTACTAGAAAATTAGTATCTGTTTTTACTACTTCTTGGAATAATTTACATTTACCAAATTCTTTACCTCCACCGAACCATGGATCCTCTGGTATAAAATATTTACAATTCTTGCAAAACTTCGGAATCGGGGTTTGGAGAGAAACATATAGATTGGTGAAATAAAATACATCCAAGACGAATTGCAATAAATACATTGTTGTTTGGTATATATTACGACTGCGTTTATGTTTATATTTTTTATTATTCTTCATTTTTACCCTTATTCTTCATTCTTTACTCTTATTCTTTACCCTTTGAAAAAACATAAAATGACGCCATTATAATTATAAAAGAAAAAGATGAATCAAAACCAACATCAGAAATTAATTATCCATCAATCTATTCGAGAGAAATTACATTCGTTTTATATTTCTAATCGAATTCCCCATATTATTTTCTATGGTTCGTCTGGTTCTGGGAAACAAACGATTGTGAATGATTTCTTGCGAGAGATTTATCATGGTAGTGAGACGAAGTTGAAAGCCAATGTCATGTTTGTCAATTGTGCTCATGGAAAAGGGATTAAATTCATTCGTGAAGAGCTGAAATTCTTTGCGAAAACGAATGTCCAATTCAATAGCGGGATTTGGTTTAAAACCATTGTTCTCTTGAACGCGGATCATTTGACGATGGATGCCCAATCCGCTTTACGTCGTTGTATTGAATTGTTTAGTCATAATACCCGATTTTTCATTATTGTCGAGAATAAACATAAATTGTTGAATCCGATTCTCTCGCGTTTCTGTGAGATTTATGTTCCCGAATATATCGATCCTTCGACCGGCGAGAGAATGAATTTACATCAATGGCAAATTCAACGTACGTATCCTTTTCACCATACCGAAGGTACCGTTGCATTTTCTTGTTTGAATCGATTGCTTTTGTCCGAAGGACAAACAGGAAAACCAGAGAAAAAGGAAATGGATCATGCCGCGATGGCCTCCGTTGTTTCGGAAATGTATGAAAATGCGATTTCATCGTATGATTTTCTTGCATGGGTCAAAGCGTCTTCTTTATGGACCGATTACGAGAAATCGAACTTATGTATGTGTTTTTCCAAAATCAAACCGGAATTCCGATGTGAGAAATTACTATTGATGTATCTAGTGGATTTCTTGTGGAATCGGCCGAAGGCCGATCTACGTACCGTGTCTTTCATGTAACTCCGGGCACGATGTAGTATCAAGGTATTGCTTGCGCCATCGGACGCCCCTCCTTTTGTGATGTGGATTTGTGGTGGTGTTTTTTGAATTGTATTTATTTTTGCAATAAATATAATTTGGGTTTGTTTGTTGTTTATTTTTTGTTTGGGAATTAACAGCAATGACCACAACCCTTTTTGGCTCTCATTCGTTTTGTCATTTTCTTGCATTTTCGGATCATTTTCTTGGAACATATACATTATCTCCCGATATTTTTCTTGCAATAATTCCCAGAATAATCATCCCAAGAAAAAACAATGATCGTTCGAATTAACTTAAAAAAGTCGAGAGAATATATTATATTTCTAAATCCTTTTTTGCAAGAAAAAAATGGATGATTTTGTCGTTTCGAATTTACATGAATCCAAAAATGAATGGTGTGGGCGCCTCGTTTCCGTTTTAACTCCTTTAGTGATCGAAGGTTTCCGTTCTATTTTCAACGAGTCTTGGAAATTATGCGTAGATAGCAACGAAACCAATAAATACTTGATGACTTTCCAAAATTTACTATCTCGTATTCCTCAATGGAATTCCGTTATTGTCGAAGAAGAGAGAAAACGCATTATCGAGAGAAGTGGATGTAATTATCTAGAAGATCTCATTACTTGTGTGCATATTATTCAACTCAAAGTCCTCACATGTATCCGTGTTGGAAACAAACAAAAGAAGATCGATATTTCGATTCCTAAATTAGATCATTTCTTGCATCGTGTTTATATCCATAGTGCAAGAAAATTATACCGTAATGTTTATTTGTTTGAAAAGAAAATCTCCGATTTACAAGTTCAGAAAAATGGTCGCGAATTGGAAATCATGATTCAAGAATCCATTCTAACCACCATTCGAGAGAGTATTCCTACCGAAGCCATTATTCGCGCATATTTAGACGAATCTATGGAAGAAGAAGAACAAGTCATTATTGAAGCTCTCGAAGAAAAAGAGGAGAAAAAAGAAGAGAAGATCGAAGAAGAGAAAATTGGAGAGAAGAGCGAAGATAAATCTGGAGAAAAGGTTGAAGAGAAAAAAGAGGAAGAATTACCTCCTACTGTTCCTTCTATACAGAATTTAGACGATACACCGGTCGTGACTCGTCTGACTTTCAATGATGTCGATGCTCTTTCCGATGGTACTTTGAAAACGGCGCCGAAAGATGTAGATACTTTAGAGAAAATCAGTACCGAGAGAAATGCACAACGGAAATTAGAAGAAGGAGAGGACGATGATGATGACGGAGGAGGACAAGAGAAAATCAAAATTCATATGGATGAACCCGTCTCTCTTTCTCTCGATGATGTTTTCGATTTAGATAAAGATTTAGCAACTACTGATTTGGCGATCGGAGATATTGTGGATCTGTAGGCAGGGCGCTACGCAGTACCCAAGGTTCCCTTGCGAACCCTCCTTCCACGTGAATCCTAAGAATAATCGAAATATATATTTCTAGTAGAACCCAAAGACCATTGCATAAGACAACCTTGAAAGGAGGGTTCGCAAGGGAACCATGGGTTCCCTGCTCCCTGCGTTTGATACGTGAGCTTTTTTTTTATTTGTGGTATATATCCAAAAATAAAAATGGAAAAAGTCTTGATTTTTGCTGGTTCAATTACTTTAGTCTTTTGTCTTTTGAAATTCTTAGAGATGAAGTATTTAGACGAAGAGATGAAACCTCTGAAAACCTTTGCGAGAGATGCCATTATGGTATTTTCTAGTTCTTTTGTGAGTGCTTATGTTCTCTTGCATTATGACAAGAGTATTACCGATTTGTTTTCCGTGATTACCGATACACCAGTGTTTGTACCAGATACTACTACCGTTTTCACGGGAGAACCCGGATTCTAAGTTTTTTTATTGTTTCTATTCTAATAGTATAGTGTTATTATTAGAATAGAAAATGGCAACACGTAGGTATCGTAAGAATAATAAACGAAGTTTGAAGAAACGTGGATCCAGGAGAAGGAAGAATATTCGTTCTTCTAGGAGAATGCGAGGTGGTATAGAATGTGTAAAGAATAATGATAACTTATGTGAATTTAATTTTGAAAAAGATAAATATTATAAAGATTCATCTGTAAATGAACAAACATTAATATGGCAAAAAAAATCTCCAACTATTTATAAATTTATTGAAAAACAAGAAGATAACGCGTATTGTCTTCTAAAAAAAGAATCTAATAATAATAAACACGTTTCCAAAAATTATTTTGTAGATCAAGGTGATTATTTAATTTTAGATAGTAATAATAATAATAATATAATTACCGCCCCACAAAATTATGATTTAAATGTTGTATCTAAACATAAAGCAGATTTAAAAAAGACAATACAATATATATTTACAAATAATAACGATAACACAATACAAAAATTTAATTCTTGTGTAGATTATGATTTTCTTATTAAATTAATAAAAATTGAATTACCCGTTTAATAGTCAGTAGAAAGAATAGCCATAAAAAATATAAATAATGACAAAATTCATTATTTATATTTTCATTTTTTTAATTTACAAGACAAGACAAAATACAACAAAATCTAATCTAATATAATTTACACAAATAATTGGATCCGAAAATAGATCTCTCTAATTCTAAATAATCTTGAAATATTTCGAAATGATCTCTTGTCGAAAGATTCGACATCGAAAGATTCGATTCGTCGATTTCTCCTTCTTCCATACATCTGACTTTGATTAAGGCTGGAAGAGGTGGAAGAGTCGCTTCTTCCATTTGGACAACGATCTCTTCCTTAGTCTCTTCTTCGAAAATCGGCATCTCTTTCACGTTCTTTAGATTCCCATTATTTCGACGACAGAATTGAATCTCCCAATACAAATGTTTCGACACTCCCTGTTCGAAATAATCCATACAAATGGTTTCTTTGCATACCACGACGGAGTTCCAGAAACGACATCCTTCCGCGGTGTTCCACATCGAAATGGTAATAAAGGCAAACCAATATTCGTTATTATTTTCATTGACGCGATATTTGGATTGGATATGGGTAATTCTACCAATATGCAATTCTGCAAAACGATCCACTAATTGTTTCTTGCTGACCTTTGGGAGAATACGAGGGACAAATAATACGACAGCTTGCATTTTGTATAAAAGTTAAGTTAAAGTTAAGTAATGTTTGGTTGTTATAAAGGTAGTTGTATTGCAAGAAAAACCATCAATTTTTTAGGTGTATGTTTGTTGATATAAACCGAACTAAACCGAAGGAACAAATCCTCCTGAGAGGATTCTAAACATAACATTTTGGAATCACATCGATATTCATCTTGTATATACGATCAATCGGTTTGATTTTCTTTTTCTTATCCGCCGCTTTCTTCGAAACATCGTACTGAGAAAACAAAGGAAACGCCATTTGATTTTCGGGTATATGTGCATGTACCATTCGCGCAATCATTTTATACAATTTGAAATTCGGATACCGTTCTTCCCCAGAAGATGTATATAATATATTCTTGTCTTTATCATCCATACACCATCGCGCAATGGTTTTCTGGATTTCCGTCCATTTTTTCCGCGATTTCCGGATTTCGTCTTCTTCTAATCCATCGAAAACAAAATCATACATCGAACAGCCTAGACGACATAAATCGAAACTCGGATTCGGTTTGATTTTAGGTTTCTTGTCATTGAAAAATGGTTCGCAATTATATTGTCCATTTGCATCTCCACCAGGTGCGAAACTATCACTTCCCAACACTTTATCTTGGAATCGGTAAATACTTCTCCCGAAATCGATGATTTTATAGATACGACCATAAGTAGGTACTTTGTAGGTTTTCTCCAAGAAAGTATATTCCAAATGCGTATATTCTGTAGAGAAATACACGATATTATTGGTATGTAAATCATTATGGGTGAAATCATATGCTTTTTGGAATGCGGCGAGAGACATCACCACTTGAAAAAGCGCACTGGCGATTTGAGCTTCTTCCAATTCGTCGTTTTCTAGTAGAGCATCGAGTGTTCCTTCGCCTTTCTCTAAACAAATCATCTGAATTGGGAAATCGCGAATATAGGCATGTATCAAGGGCTCTTCTTGGGAATCATCTTCATCGTCCATATCTGACCAATTTCCCTCTTCTTCTTCTCCTTCTTCTTCTCCTTCTTCTTGATCTTCTTTTTCTAGATCTATCGAATTGTTTTCAATACTATTATCTTCAGAATCATCAGAATCTTCTTCTCCTTCTAAAGCATCCTCTTTCGTCTCTTTTTCATATACTAATTCTAATGCAGATTCGATTTCCATGGGGTCTTGTGGTGGTGGTATTTCGGTTGTTTCTAAATCCAAATCCAAATCCAAATCCAAATCAATCGCAATATTTTCAGAATACATTTCTCCTAAAGATAATTTCGGTTTATGTGAAAAGGAAATGCTTTTATCTACTCGAATAGAATCAGAAGATGGTAAAGCACAATTTGCATCTAATTCGTATAAAATATTCTTTTTGGAGAGAAAGAAATCAGATTCTAATAAATAATCATAATCATCCGAAATATCCATTTTGAATTTTTCTTGCACTCCTAGATAAGATCCGTAAAAATCAATACCATTCAGAAATCCATTTTTATGATATAAATTACTAGATAAATAACTAAAAAAACAATCAATGTATGCAGAATTATAAACACTTTCGATTTTTGGTAATCCTCTAGAAGGAATTAAATTCGGGAGAATAGATATTCGGCTTCGTTCTTTTTCATATTTTCCAATTAAATAATGAATCGGGTCTAATAATGGTGCGTATTTAATATGTATGGTTTTGGGTAGTTTGGTTTCCATTTCTCCGGTTTCAGTTGATCCTTCTTTGCCTACTTTAATCACCGTATTCATATCTAGAAAATGATTTGGATGATTGAGAGAAATTGCATTGTAATTCGTATCGTTCATTTCAAAAAACATGGAATAGATTGGATTGTAATTTTGTAAATCGCGAATATGAAACGGATTATAACTGTTCGATTCTCGATTTGCAGGGTTCGATTCTCGTTGGACATCAGTATAGTCTTTTTCTATTTTGCCTAAATCTATTTTCTTGGATTTGTAATAATAAATATCGCACATAGAGAACTTATGATCTTATTGTCTATTCCGTTTTCTTAGTTAGAACGAAATGAACGTTACCTAGGAACGAAATGAACGTTACTTATAAACGAAACAACATAAAAAATTCAGAAGAATAAACTAAACCAACGAAACAGATGACATTTATCTCCTTATATGGTGATCGGAATAATCGTTTAGGTACGCATATTACGTCGTATTTAAATTGCATATTTTATGCACATAAACATCAGTTTCATCTACGTTATTCAGAAGAAACGTTGAATTATTCGTCTAGTTTATTTATTATTCTTATTTTACGTTTTATAGAGAAATATCATCTTTCGTTTTCTTCTAGAGAAGATACAGAACCAGACGACGAATGTAATGTCTTTAATGAGAAACTGGATTACGCTCAATCGATGTATAAAACATTAACATCGATTGGTACCGATTTCCGGAGTTATTGGAGAGAAATATATCCAGAAATACATCTCGATTTATGGGAGGTAGCACCGCCCCATTATACCGAGAATCTCCCCTTCCATCCGAAAAAAACAATCGCTATTCATTTACGTCTAGATGATGTTCATAATTGGTGGGATTATAATGGCGCCTTTTCTGCCGGGTATTATCGTGATCTAATCAATCGAGACGCGGATATACAAGAAATGTATCATATACATAATTATGGGTTTTGCCCGAATGTCCAAGCCCCCATTCCTTACGACCGAATTCAACCCCAAATCGATGCAGCGAAACAGCGATTCCCAGAACATGAAATTGTGATTATTTCTAGCCCTTCTACTCGCGATTTAATCGGGTTACCTTATCGCGTGATTTGCAATGAAGACGAATCGTATGATTTATTCTTGTTGTCTATTGCAGATGTAGTTATTCTAAGTAGAAGTCATTTTAGTATAAGTGCCATTTTATTCGGGAACCATTCCCATATTTATGTTCCTTTATGGGGACAGTTTGTCGCATACGGGTTTTCCACCAAATATGATCGTGGGAATGATACTGGTTTGTTTTCTTATTTTTGGTAGTGGTGTTTTGTTTATTCTAATATTTATCTTAGAATAAACATTATGTATGATGATCGTAATAATAATCATTTATGATCGTTTTGTTTTTCACACAACGACTCATTTTTGCTGCAGAAATGCCTTCTGATTCTGCTGCTTTTGCGATAGTATCCCAAGTGCCTAATATATCATTTGTATCTTTTTGTAATTTCTTGACCTTTTTTCCAGTAGATGATACTATTTTTTGTTTATATTCGCTTTTTTTAAGAGATATACCATAATACCCTTCATTATTTCCAGCGTCTGTCCATACGGTGGCTTTCAATGTATAAGGACTCGTATTCAAATAATCTTTGATATCTTTCATGTCTTTATCGGTAGATTCTTTATTCATACCTATTTTCCATTGGTGATATTCTTGCAATAAAACAGAATTTAAAATTTTACCAGTATCTGAAAATACACAAGTATTAAAAATAAAAGTTTCGACATCTTTTGTACATTCAATATTTGTTTTCTTGTACTCTAATAATTTTAATTTAACACCAATATATCCATGATTTCTATCGATACGTTTGGGTTTAAACCGTATATCGAGATAATTTTTCAAAGCATGAAATACATCTTTTGTCGGTTTTACTTGACTCCATAATCTATATCGTCCTTCTAAATTCACAGACAGTTCTTCTACGTCCGAACGTACAATACATGATTGATTTATAAATTCATTGAATTTGCGATGTATTTCATCTTCTGGCAATAAGATATTTTGATATATTACAGTATTCACATTTCCAGTTTCTAATTCTTCAATATTTTCTAGTTGTTTTGTTTTATTTTTGACTTTTTCTTGAAGATGATGGATTTCTATATTTTGTTTATGAATTTGTATTTCTTGCATTTTCACTTTTTCTTTTAGTTCTTGAATTTCTTGGAAAAATGTTTCATTTTCTTTCATAATTCGATTAAAATTATCGATACTATACGTTTTGGAATGTATAATATCTTTGATATATTTTGATAATTTGTCGATCGTGAAATGTTTAGTATCGTATGCGATTAATTCGGTTTTCTTTTTTCCATTTACTTCAATTGTACGAATCTGATTTTTTATTTTGGAATAATTCTTTATTAAATTTTCTATTTCTACTTTATTTTGAACACGAAAAACATTACATAAGATGAAATTATCGTATTTTTTACGATGATCCATTATTCTTGTAGATAGATCATTTGTATGACCGAATTTAATTAATTTTTCTCCATCAACATTTGTATTATCAATAGTTCCAAAATAAACACATTCTGTATTTACTGGAAATTGAGTAATGATCGCTTGTTCTATAGCTTTATATTTGTCTTTTTCTAATATTTGAATTTTATTTTCATTTTGTGCTAATTGCATTTTTAATTCATTTGTTTCTGCTTCAACTACATCTTGTAATACTTCTTCCAATTTCATATAATATTCATGAATTTCAGATGCTTTTTTTGTGTGTGCTTTTAAACATAATAACTTGAAACATTTAATCGATAACATAATCGCTTGTTTATTGTGACCACCTCTAGACTTATTTTTGTTTTCATCATAATTATCAAATTCTGAAATAATTTTATATTCTATATCTATTTTAAAACATCTTTCGATTAATCTTTTACAATCTGCTTTTTGAAAAAAACCCAACCATTTCCATATATTATCTAAGTCTATAATAAAATCATTATTCTTATCATAATTCAAATAACAATAAAAACTACTAACAAATAGTTGTTGTTCAAAATTAGAAAATTGTTCTTTAATTTTATTCAATAATGTATTATTATATACATTAGATAATTTGGTAATCGGGTTTTTTTCAATAAGATCGACAATATTTAATTCTTCCATTTATATATTGTATATATATTATCTATATACTTTTACTTTTTAAATGTAAAAGCAAAAATTATAATACTTGATTTTTACTATATATTACCCACCCACCTTCTAATGTTTGCTCAGCAATATTGCTGAGCAAACATTCTATTACAAAATAAAACATACACAAATATATATCATAATACGCCAAAACCAGCTAAATAATAACCATTTAAAATATAAATGACATTAGAATTGAAAAAATGGGATATGCGTTGGATTACATTTAAAGCCGACGAAAATAAAGGTCCGGTCATCGTTTTAATTGGGCGGCGTGATACTGGTAAAACCTTTCTTGTGAGAGATCTCTTGTATTTTCATCAAGATATTCCGATTGGAACCGTTATTTCCGGAACGGAAGCCGGTAACGGTTTTTATGCAGCACATGTTCCCAAATTGTTCATTCATAACGAATATAGTTCGGTACTAATCGAAAATATATTAAGACGCCAGAAAACAGTCATGAAACAAATCCAAAAAGAAATGGAAACTAACCGACGTTCCACGATCGATCCACGGACTTTTGTTATTTTAGACGATTGTTTGTATGATAGTACATGGACACGAGATAAATTGATGCGTCTTCTCTTTATGAACGGTCGTCACTGGAAAGTCATGCTTATCATCACGATGCAATATCCATTAGGTGTGCCTCCGGCACTGAGAACAAATATAGATTATGTTTTTATTTTGCGAGAACCTTACTTGTCGAATCGAAAACGTATTTGGGAGAATTATGCGAGTATGTTTCCAACCTTGGAATCGTTCAATTCCGTCATGGATCAGACGACGGAGAATTATGAATGTTTAGTAATAAATAACAATGCAAAATCGAACAAATTATATGATCAAATCTTCTGGTATAAAGCCGAAAACCGTCCTAATTTCAAATTAGGATCGAAAGAATTCTGGGAGATTTCCAAAGGCATTTGTTCCGATGATGAAGACGAAGCATATGATCCCACTAACGCGAAAAAGAAAAAACCCGGATCGCAAATCACGGTGAAAAAGAATAACTGGTAAGCAGGGCGCTACGCAGTACCTAAGGTTCCCTTGCGAACCCTCCTTTATAATAATGGTCTTGGATTTTCACTAGAATAATAGTCTTTGGATTTTCACTAGAACAAATATTTTGGTTATTCTTGTGGTTTTTCACTAGAATAAATATATTAATTATTCTTGCAGTTCTCTCGATTAGTCTTTAGTATATATCGTCTGACTTGTTAAAAAAGTCGCGAAAAATAACCATATGGTATATGGAACCAAACAATATCCTGCCGTTTTATTTATCCTATAAAAATTCCATCCAATATATACAGCACTTATTGCTAATAAAAAGAGAGAAATCGTTGAAAAAATAGCGTTTGGAAAATACACGAAATATGGCCACCATAATAATAATAAAACTAAATGAATTATATATTTTTCTAGTATCTTTTCACTCGATTTAGCACTCGATTTCCATACTAAATAAGACGCATATCCCAACAATAAATATAATACTGGCCAAACTACTCCAAATACCCATCCAGGTGGATTCCATTTAGAACGTACTTTTGGTATTTTGTTTTTAGGAATCAAAAGGGCAGATGAACCTAATCCTAAAACAATCGGAGAAAAGATCCATAGAATACTATACCATATATTTTTCATATTTTGAACTTAAATAAAATATATATTATTCAACGATATATATTTTTCAACTAAGTTTTTACGAAGTTAAGGTAACATTATGCAGAGAAAATTCGGACATAATATGCCCATAATCCCAATCCGACACCACATTTCGAAATCAAATCCAAGATATTCATCGCAATGTTTTTCCCTTCTTCATCCAAGAGATATACGACTCCATACATACTCCAAATACCAACATAAACACTAAACAATATATAATTATCAATTCGGTATCGTGGTAATATATATCGAGAGAAAATCAAATAAAACATGCCGAAAAACGGAACGAATCCTAAAATAGAAGCCCATAAACGATTGATTTCTTGCGTTTCTCCCAAATACCCAATAAATAACATTAGATAATTTAGTAACACGATTAACAAAAAGAAACCAATTGGTACAGTTTTCTTGATATTATTCCCCAAAACAATACACAAAGTGAGCAACATCAGGGGAGTAGTGATCGACCAATCTACATACCGAGTTTGCGAGATTTGAACCCAATCATATTCTTCGCCTTTTTTCTCGGTTTCGTTTATTTGTAACATGAATGCCGAATAAAAATACCCCGCAACTATCGATATACATGTTTCTAAATTCAATACATGTCTTACCGATGGATTCGTAGTTCGTATGGCTTCAATAATCGTAATGGTCGCAGTAGTCAGTAACAAAATATATGTGATAGTGAAAGAGAATTTCACATAATTAGATTTCATATCTAGTACTTGTTTTTCTATAGCACCGGCTTCAGGCATCTTATTACTTTAATATCAAGATATATTATTTTCTTGCAGTTATTCTTCGGATCTGGTAAAAGAAATATATAACCAAACCGGTACGATGATCCAAATACTACTTATTCCGTAATATAAGACTCGATCCGTAATCGTGGAATTTGCCAACATGGTCTGATATAAACACTCATTTACCATAAATTCATATCCGAGAGACAAGAAATAAAGAGAACAAGATATTATTTCTAGTAATAATAATGGAACGATTCCTTCTGGATAATACAATAAGACAAATACAAAAACAAATGCGTAGAAAGCATTTAATAATTCGAAATTCCAAACATAGGGTTTGACCACATATCGCGGATCGACTCGGCAATATTCATTCCAAGTGGCAATGATGGAAGAATTCCATATTGGAAATGTTTCTAAATTTAAGACATTTCGATTTTCATAACAATATATTTCATAAATGCCAATAAATATATTGAAAATAACCCAAGCCCATAGAAACCAAAGTATGTTTTTCATCTATAATGTTTATTATAGAAAAAAAGGTATTTTTTAACGGAACAAGATTATGTAAGAAATATAATATAATCTACTATTTCTTTTTAGTATCTTCTTCTGCCGCTTCTCTTTCTTCGAAATTCACCGTCTCTCTCACACCTACTAAATTGCCATTCTCGTCCATAGTTTGAGTCAAAACATTTCCCGATTTTTTCGCCAATTCGACATTTTTCTCGATCGCCTTTTTCTTACTATCAAACACACGTTTATCGAAATCCTCTTTTGCCTTTTGTTCATTCTTTAATTTCTCATGATGCAATTGATTCAATTCTTCTTCCATGAATTCAATACGACCAGTCTTATATGCGTCTGGATCTAATGGTGTCCAAACGAAATTACGACCTACCAGAATATCATGATGTGGAACCGATTCACGGATCTTTTTAGCATACATTTCCGCTTCCTCTGAAGTAGGAAAATTACCAATATTGACGAATCCGCGTACAGATGTCTGGAATCCGTGTTCTTTTTGGAAAGAATCTGTTAATCGATCCTCGTTCTTCTCAATAAATGTCGCGAAATCTCCTACCACATCTTGTGCCTTTAGCACATTTTCTTCTTCTTGCACAAATTGCTTGAAATCCTCCATTAAATTCTCCACTTTGAGATTGTATTTGAAAGACATGAATTGCAAGAAATCGGAGAATTGACTAACGGATTTAGTAAAATTCCATTGTTTCACAAACTTTTCGAAAAGAAACAATTCCTTTTGTTTAATGATTTTCTCGGGAGAAACGAAAGAATAACAACCATAAGTTTGACTTGGAAGTACGGGATATTCATTTAGCAAATCTACATAATTCTTATTTTCAGATCCATCTGGGTTCGTTTTTATCTCGAATGGCTTCTTAGTAGTCGATGCAGTGGTGGATTTAGACATAGTTGTTTCTTAATAAAATGGAAGGGATATATTTAAGTTCTTTTATCCAAAAGAACGAATATAGGGATATTCTAAGTTCTTTTATCCAAAAGAACGAATATAGGGATATTCTAAGTTCTTTTATCCAAAAGAACGAATATAGGGATATTCTAAGTTCTTTTATCCAAAAGAACGAATATATGGATATTCTAAGTTCTTTTATCCAAAAGAACGAATATAGGGATATTCTAAGTTCTTTTATCCAAAAGAACGAATATAGGGATATTCTAAGTTCTTTTATCCAAAAGAACGAATATAGGGATATTCTA
>Ga0214919_10006801_pt1 | contig 15598 bp, 13 predicted proteins | sample LL1503_MetaG_FD_177994 | JGI IMG/M metagenome (GOLD analysis project Ga0214919, IMG submission 177994) | Freshwater microbial communities from Lake Lanier, Atlanta, Georgia, United States - LL-1503 | ecosystem: Environmental > Aquatic > Freshwater > Lake | place: USA: Georgia | collected... | reverse complement strand
TTGATGCCAGGCAAAGGTGTCACGTGTCCAGTTTTGTTGAAGCGATGGCCTAGGTTGGCAGGCAAGATGCCAAGGGTGATGAGGGGTGTCACCATGTCTGCAGGACCATACAACACCGTATTTTGTGCTTTGGCAATGGCGGGTGCATCGCCAATGTGGTCGACGTGTGCATGGGTCACCAGCAACAGATCTACCTTGCCCAATGCCGCAATGTCAGTTTTGTAAGGGGCTGGCGTTTTCGGGCCACCTGTGAGCCAAGGATCAATCACAATGGTTTTGCCGCCAGGTGTTTTGATTTTGAAGCCAGCTTGACCCAGCCATAAAAGTTCTGTTTTACCGGCTGTTGCTTGTGCATGGGCCGTGGCGGACGTTGTGGCAAAGAAGATGCCAAGGGTCAGCGTGAGCGCTAAACTGAGGTTTTTTTGAAATAGAAACATGGTCTCTCCGTGTGTGGAAACTTCATGCTAAAGGGCTTTTTCAACTTGCACACTAGGGTTTTTCATAGGCTATCGGAAAAACTCTCATAAGACTTGAGAGCCAAGTTCTGACACACTTTGAAGCAATCACTTGGACCGCCTATGAAAACTGCCCATTCTGTTTTATTTACCACAGCTTTTGCTGCTTTTCAATTACTCATGCCTATGTCGTCCTCCAACGCACAAACCCCCTCATCTTTGGCGCAGGCTTTTGCCCCCACTGGCACTTTGCGTGCCTCCATCAATCTGGGCAACCCCATCTTGGCCAACAAGGACGCCAGTGGCCAACCTGTGGGCGTCTCAATCGATCTGGCCACTGAACTGGCCAAGCGTTTGGGTGTGCCTTTGAGCTTGGTTGTGTTTGATGCTGCAGGAAAATCTGTAGAGGGAGTGACCAACGAAAAGGCTGACTTTGGATTTTTTGCCATCGACCCAGTGCGTGGCCAAGGCATTTCATTCACAGGCCCCTATGTGCTCATTGAGGGCAGTTATTTGGTGGCCAACAATTCACCTTTGACCAGCAATGATCAGGTCGACAAAAAGGGCATGCGCATCGCAGTGGGCAAGGGCAGTGCTTACGATCTTTTTCTAACCCGCGAAATCAAGAACGCAGACATTCAACGCGCGCCTACTTCCCCCACCACGGTCGATTATTTCATTTCTGAAAAACTAGAAGTGGCGGCAGGTGTGAAGCAACAATTGGAGATAGATGCCAAACGCTTGCCCAACTTGCGTTTATTGCCTGGACGCTTTATGGTCATCGAACAAGCCATGGGCCTGCCTAAATCGCGCAGCCCAGAAGCACAAGCCTATTTGAAAAAGTTTGTTGAAGAAATGAAATCTTCAGGCTTTGTAGCAGCCTCGTTAGCTCGCCACAAAATTGAAGGCGCTGCAGTAGCACCTGCTACGCCATAAGGGTTGGCCAGAAGCCTTGTTAATCTAAATACAGCGATTGCAACCGAAGTTTTGCAGCTGGCGTGATGCCCAATTCATTGCTTAAATAGTTTTGAACATTGCCATGGCTGATTTGAATTTGTTCCAGAGAGGCTTGCAAGAAGCTCTCTTGAACCTCCCACACAATTTTCAAGACATCGGGTGCAAGGTTTGTAACGCCTGTGCCGTTGCGCTTGTAGAGTTGGTTGGTGAGCAGGTAGTCACGCCAAATGTCAGACTCAGACACATCCAAAGCATACAACACCAAAGCGGCTGCCAGACCCGTTCGGTCTTTGCCAGCTGTGCAATGAAAGACAAGCGGATCTGCATGGTCTAGGAGATTTTCAAACAACTCGGCAAAACGGCGAGAGTCGACCCTTACAAAATCTCGGTAGGTGGCTTGCATGGCGTCTAAGGCGTCTGCCGCAGTCAGTGGTTTGCCAGACAGGTGTTGTGCTTGCAGCCTTTGAACCACGGTTGGCTCAATGCTCAAACTGTGACGCTTTAGATCTGGCCAATCGTAAGACTGCGCCAGACTCTCTTGGACACCTCTGAAATCAAAAGAGCGCTTGACACCCAAGCTTTGAACTTGCTGCAGATCGTCTGGCGATAAATTGGCCAAGTGATCGGAGCGGAAAATTTTTCGCCACTTCACAGGGCGGCCCATGTGGCCTGCATAACCTCCAAGGTCGCGGAAGTTAGAAGCGCCTGTTAACGCAATGTGTCTTTGAGAAAGGTCTTGAGAATTTGACATCAACATAAATTCAATGTTAACTCGAATTCTCTCAAATTTAGATTCTGCGGCTTGCTCAAACAGCGCGGTGTCTTTAAATGATTCTGCCGAATTTTGAAAAATTTCGCAGAGAAGCAAACAGAATGAGGAACATACCCAGCAAGGCCACATAAGAAGTGATTTCACTCAACGCTCTTTTCTCAAAGCGCAGTCGATAACCAAGTTGGTCGTAAATTTTGCCCAAGCCCTCTGTGCTGTCTGCTCTGAAATATTCTGCTTGTGTGATGGCGGCCACTTTCTTCAGGGCTTCATCTTCCAGCTTGACCCGCATGCTGCGGCCTTGGATGTGAACCACATCGCCCTCGGCTGTACCAATGCCAACGGTATAAACCTTGACCTCATGCGAAGCGGCCAATTCGGCCATTTTCAGCAGTTCGGGCCCCATATTGCTTTGACCGTCACTGATCAAAACAACGGCCATGTTGCGCCCTCTACTTGCAGAGGCTTCGGTTTCCTTGGGTTTCTGAGCATCCAAGGATTTTCCAGAATCAGCGGGTTTTCTAGGACCGCCGTTGTCTGAAGCCTCATTGATAATTTTTTGGGCATCGATGCCAGAACCAGGCAGCAAGGCTTCCAAGGAAATCAATAAACCAGAACCCAGCGCGGAACCATACTGCAAGGGCAAGTTTTCTAGCGCGCGTCTCAGTGCTTCTTTGTCTTCAGTAGGGGCCTGAGCCAATGCAGCCGTCCCTGCCACTGTGACCAAACCAACCCGCAAACGAGCAGGTTTGCTCTCAATGAACTTGAGCGCCGCTGCTTGCGCAGCTTCTATGCGTGAGGGTTTTAAATCCTTGGCGCGCATGCTGCCAGAAGTGTCCAAAGCCAGCATGACTGTGGCTTCTCGAAGGGGTGTCATCAACACGGCTTGGGGCCTGGCCATTGCGATGCAAAGCAGGCACAGTCCAAGGCTCAAAACGATGGGCGGAAAACGCTTGGTGAAATAGGCATAGGCAATGCCCAAGACTGGCAACAAAAGGGCGCTGTACAAAACCAGTGGCCACAAAAAACTGACGGAGCTGAGGTCAGGCACGCCAAAGTCTCCTTTTTCGCAATTCAGAGAATCGCAACAGGGCTGCGGCAATGTCTTCATCGGTTGAAAGTTCTAGGGCATCGACACCCGATTGCGCAAAAGTGGTTTGCAATTGGAGTTCTCTTTCTTCGACCAATTTGGCATAGCGCATTCTGAATTTAGGATTGGCTGTGTCGATCAACAATTGTTCTGAGGATTCAGAATCCTGCAATGTCATGAGACCTGCATTGGGCAATTGCATCTCGACGGGATCGTAAAGTCTGGCAGCCACCGTGTCATGCCGACGGCCCAAGTGGGACAGTTCTTTGGCCCAATCAAAATGACCCATGAAGTCCGAAATCACAAAGACGCAAGACCGACGTTTAAGCAAGCCATTGGCTCTGGCCAGCCATTGGTTTAAATCTGTCTGATGCGGCGCTTTGGAGACCTCTGTGGTTTGAGCCGTATGCAAAACATGAAGCAGGTGGCGACGCCCCATGCGGGCTGGGATGTATTTAAAACCTGAAGCGTCAGAGGGGCTTAAGATCAGCGCCCCAATTCGATTGCCACGCTGCATGAGCAACTTGGCCATGATGGCGACAAAGGCCAACATGAGCTCGCGTTTGCTTTGGCCCGCGCTTGCAAAATCCATAGAGCCCGACAGGTCCAATAAAAACCAAGCACTGATTTCTCGATCTTCTTGATGCTCTCTCACATAAGGCGTTTGCATTCGGGCTGTGACGTTCCAGTCGATGTGCCGCACATCGTCATGCGTTTGGTATTCACGCAAGTCAGCCAGCTCCAAGCCTGCACCTCTGAACAAGGTTTGGTGGTCTCCCTGCAGCAAGCCATCTAGCCGCCGCAGGACTGTCCACTCAAGCTGTTGCAATAAGGCTTCAGCTGACATTCGATGCCATGGGTTGGCTGGGCATGGGGATGGCCTTCATGACTTCTTGAATGATGGCATCAGGTGTTTTTCCCTCAGCCAATGCGGTGTAGGAAAGGACCAGACGGTGTCTTAAAACATCGGGCACCAAGTCGGCGACATCTTCAGGCAGTGCGTAATCTCGGCCGCGCATCAGAGCCAGCGCGCGTGCCCCTTCTATGAGTCCGATGCTGGCCCGAGGACTGGCGCCAAAACTCAGAAGACCTTTCAGGCTTTCCAAACCATAGCGTTCAGGAAAGCGTGTGGCAGATATCAGTTTGACAGCGTAGTGAATCAGGCTGGGGTCGACATAACAATGTCGGCACTGCGCTTGAAGCTTTTGCAGATCCTCCGGTGTGACGACGCCCGTCACTTGTGCCCCGCCAGAAATCACGCGTTGCACGATGACAAACTCATCATCTTCCGAAGGGTAGTCAATCAATACCTTCATCATGAAGCGGTCTACCTGCGCCTCTGGGAGGGGGTAGGTACCTTCCGTTTCAATGGGATTCTGCGTGGCCATGACCAAGAAGGGCGAAGGGACCCGATGTGATTTTCCTGCGATGGTGACTTGTCTTTCCTGCATCACTTCAAGCAAGGCGCTTTGAACTTTGGCAGGGGCGCGGTTAATTTCGTCGGCCAGTAACAGGTTGGTGAAAACAGGGCCTAACACGGTGCTGAACTCACTCGTTTGCTGATTGAAAATTCTGGTGCCAACCAAGTCGGCAGGCAGTAAATCAGGCGTGAATTGAATTCTACTGAATTGACCGTTCAAGGTTTTGGCAAGTGTGTTCACAGTCAAAGTTTTGGCCAAGCCTGGCACACCTTCAATCAGCAGGTGACCCTGTGCAAGCAAGCCAATCAAGACACGTTCTAAAAAAAGATCTTGTCCTACAACAACTCGTTTGACTTCATACATGACCCTTTGCATCAGCGCTGCAGCCTCTGCAGGGTTATGCAGCTGAGGTGCTGTGCTCTGACCGCGCCAAGCTTCGTTTGATTGAGTCATGTAATTCCCTCCGAAAATTTAAAAAGGTGGTAAGCCGACGGCACTTCCCGCGCTCTCGATGGTGGTGGCAAAACCAATGCCAATGAAGGTTCGGGCCGATGTGGGGTTCAGAATAGCCGTCACGATGCCAATGACCTCGCCTGACATATTGACCAAGGGGCCTCCGGAATTGCCAGGGTTGGCTGCCGCGTCGAATTGAATCAGACCGCTGAGGGATTGATTGCCATCAGGCGATTTGAACTGTCGATTCAAACCAGAGACAACGCCTGCCGAAACTGAAGGTCCGATGCCAAACGGAAAGCCAACGACCACCACTTGGTCGCCTGGCAAGAGTTGCTGACTGGATCCCAAAACTGCGGGCTCAAGATCATCAGGAATTTTTTGAGGTTTGATGACCGCCAAGTCTTTCTCGGGTTGCACGCCAATCACAATGGCCTCTGCTTCACTGCCATCAAAAAAAGTGACCTTCAATTTTTTGGCCCCAGCAATGACGTGAAAATTGGTCAAAATTGTGCCATCGTCTTTGATGACAACGCCCGTGCCAACTCCACTTTCTATGTCGACGTCTTTGTTTTTTGGATCCGTTATGTAGGACTGGACATGGACGACAGCACCCTGGACCGATGCGGCAGCTTTTGCGCTTTGAGATGGCAGCTCTTTGTTTTGCAGGGTGTGCATCACAGCGCCATCAATGTCACTTTGGGTGAGGCTTTTGGGCAAAGGGTTGAGCTTGAGTAACACGCCCATGGCAAGCATGCTTAAGACGACGCCAAACAAGAAGACTGCAGCAAAATCCCACCGAAGGACTGATTTCAAGAAATGAAGCTTGTTCGAAGTGAGGGCTGCAGACTTGGCTGGCTTGCCTAAGTCGGACGAGGACGCGGCTGCATTCGTAGCCGTGTTTGTAACAGAAGCTACAGTTCGCGTGCTTTTGCTAAAAACCGCTTCTCGTTTCATGGAATAACCATAACATAAGCTTCAATGGTAAATTGGCGGTACTTGCGAAAACCCTATTGGCTATGCAATTTTTAAATCCCTTCATGCTCTGGTCCCTGTTGCTCTTGCCGCTCATGCTGGCAGGCTATTTGTGGCTTTTAAGGCGCAAGCGGCAACAAGTCGTGAGCTTTTCGGCCGTCTCTTGGATCTTGCAAAACATGGATCTCCCGTCCCCTTGGCGGCGGCATGTCCCGCCAGCCCTGATCGGTGTGGCCATGGCGCTTTTGTTATTTGCCAGTGCCAGACCGATGGCCAGAGTCACCTTGCCAGCCGACTACATGACGCTCATCATGGCCATGGATGTTTCCCGAAGCATGCTGGCAGAAGATGTAGAGCCCAGCCGAATTAAGGCGGCTCAAAAGGCGGCCAAAGAATTCTTACAAGACCTGCCCAAAAACGTTCGAGTGGGAATCGTTTCGTTTGCCGGCAATGCACAGGTTGTGCAGCATGTGTCGCAAGACAAAGACGAGCTGGTTGCTGCCATTGATCGTTTCCAATTGCAGAGGGGCACAGCCACGGGTAGTGGTTTGTTGTTAGCCTTGAGCACACTCAGGCCAGAGGCGCCAATTGACCTAGAGGCAGCTCTTTACAACACCAATCCATTTGGCTACAGCGATCAAAGCCGACAAGGTCAGGCTGGTGGCTCAAAAAGTTTGGATGCCAAACCTGCTGAGCAAGAGCGTCCTCCCGAGCCCCCGGGCTCCTACAAGGGCGGCGCCATTGTTTTACTCTCGGATGGACGCCGCACGACGGGCCCTGATCCCTTGCTGGCTGCCAAGAGGGCAGCTGATTTGGGCGTGCGTGTTTACACCGTTGGTTTCGGCACTCCGAATGGTTTTATTCCGGGTTACGAGGGCTATTCCTATTTCACCCAAGTGGATGAGGAAGCTTTGAAGGGCATCGCCAAGATCACAGAAGCCGACTATTTCAAGGCGGGCTCAGCAGAAGATTTGAAGCAGGTCTACAAGCACCTCTCTGCGCAATTCACGATGGAAAAACGTGACACAGAAATAACAGCCTTGCTATCGGGGTTGGCACTGCTGTTTGTTTTTCTTGCACTTTTGCTGTCGGCATTTTGGTTCAGATTAGGCCCGCAAAATTCTTTTAAATCTTTTGTGAGGTGATGCCATGGTTGAAAACGGCATCTTGAAAATTGAGTCCATGAAAAATCGCTGTACCCCTGCGGAATGGCTGGCCCGAGTTGACTTGGCGGCTTGCTATCGCTTGGTGGATATGTATGGCATGTCCGACATGATGGCCAACCATGTCTCGTGCAGTGTGCCAGGCGAAGAGGGCGCCTTTTTAATCAATGCGTACGGCATGATGTACGAAGAAATCACTGCCTCAAGTCTGATCAAAATTGACATTCACGGCAATATTTTGGACAAGCCTGACTTTGGTGAATTGAACTATGGCATCAACAAAGCGGGTTATGTGATTCACAGTGCCATTCATGAAGCACGGCCAGAAGTCAGGTGCATTATTCACACGCACAGCTGGGCTTCCATGGCGGTTTCTTCGCTAGAGTGTGGCTTGTTGCCCTTGACGCAAACTGCCATGCGGTTTTTGAAAATTGCCTACCATGACTACCAAGGCGTGGTTCTGAACAACGAAGAGAAAGTCTCTTTGCTAAATGACTTAGGTCAGGGTGAGGCTTTAATTTTGCGCAACCATGGTGCACTGACAGTGGGCAAAAGTGTGGGAGAAGCGTTTAACTGGGCGCACAGATTAGAGCTGGCATGCCATTCGCAATTGGCTGCCATGGCTTGCAATACGCCCTTCACCAAAGTGGCGCCAGATGTTTTAGAAGAAACATGGAATAACTACCAACCTAGCACTCGCAGGCCTTATGGTTTGATGGAGTGGCCGGCGCTGCTGCGCAAATTAGACCGCTTAGATCCAAGCTATCGAACCTAAATCGAGAAGACTCGATTCTGTTTCATTCAAGTGCACTTATGAAGATTTTGCTGTCAGAGTTGTCTTTGCGAACTTTATCGCAAGACATCGCCAGAGTGATGGGCTCTCGACCTTTTGATTGCGTGAGCTTTGAAGACGCTGTGACATCGGGTCGTCGAGATTTTGATGTGGCCTTTGTGTCACGCGATGTCACAGGCTTGTCTACCAAACACGAGCTTGCCCCTAGCCTAAAAGCTTGCTACAAAGTACTGGAAGAGTCTCCCAATTTACGCTGGGTTCACATTCACTCTGCTGGCGCGGATCGCGATGTTTACGTTCGCCTGAAAGCAAAGGGTGTACAGGTCGCTACATCGTCAGGCGCCAATGCTGAAGTGGTGGCTCAAACGGCCTTGGCTGGCTTGTTGGCTTTGTCGCGAAAGTTTCCGGAACTGGTGCATGCCATGCATGCCAAAAAGTGGGCACCTTTGCTAGGCTCGCAATTACCGCCCGATTTAAAAGGTCAAACGGCATTGCTGGTAGGGTGGGGTCCTATTGCACAAAGGGTGGCGCAGTTTTTGTCAGTGCTTGGTCTTCGTTTGAAAGTGGTTCGCCAGCAAGCTCAGGCTGAATCTCTTTCGAAGACTGCAGCTGATCCTCATCAGCCAGAAATGCTCACCTTTGAAACCATCGAAAGCGCTTTGCCATCAACCGATTGGATCATCTTGATGTGCCCCTTGACTGATAAAACCCGAGGCTTGATCAATGCCAGAAGCTTGAGTTTGCTGCCGCCGGGGGCAGGCTTGGTGAATGTGTCTCGCGGTGAAGTCGTGGTCGAAAAAGACTTAATTGAAGCGCTCCAAAACGGCAGCTTAGGAAGCGCTTATTTGGATGTTTTTGAGCACGAACCGCTGTCACAAGCATCACCCCTGTGGCATTTGCCGAACGTGATTTTGACACCCCATTCAGCAGGATTTTCTGCAGGGAACGAATTGAGGGTGAGCCACATGTTCTTGGATAATCTTGCTTCTTGGGCTTTTGAATAAAAAATACCATGCTACAATTCGTGGCTTAGCGGCTGTAGCTCAGCTGGATAGAGTACTTGGCTACGAACCAAGGGGTCGTGGGTTCGATTCCTGCCAGCCGCACCAGAATTTCGGTTCTAGAACAACAGCTTAGAGGCTTACGCCCCTAGGCTGTTTTTCTTTCAGCAGACGGTTGCTACACGTGGTTGCTACACCAGTGGAGTCAAATCCTATGCTTTATCCCACATACCTCTTTAGGCGTGGCGATACCTTCTATTACCGTGCAAAAGTACCAACTGATCTAAAAAATCAAGTCAACCGCCATGAAGTCTGGATTTCTCTTAGAACTTCAGACCGCCAGAAGGCTGAATTACGACTTGCTGAGACTCATGCCCAGCAGCTTCGAGCCTATGACTGTTTGCGCCAAGGGTTACCGGCGTCTTCATGGGGAAGTTTTGTAACCAAAACCGCTCTAAAACCTTTTAAAACAGCCTCAGAAGCCTCAATAGATGACTTGTTAATGTACTGGGTTAAACAGACGCAAAGACGCCCCAGAACGCTCATGGATGCGAACACGGCTGTGCGCCGTCTAAAGGCTGTTGTTGGCGAGTTGTCACCCGCCCAAATTGATAAAAGAAAAGCAGTAGCGTTCAAAGACTCTTTGATCCAAGAGGGTTTGGCTTACGCCACGGCATCTAAAAATCTTGGATTGATTAAGTCAATGTTTGAAATTGCACGAAGTAATGAGTTGATAAACGAAAACCCTTTTAAAGAGGTAAGGCTTGTTAAACCTTCGCGCATAGAGAAAGCCCGAGTGAGCTTTACGGCTGCTGAGATAGAACAGATCTTTAGCTCACCAGTTTTTGGGGAAGCATTTAGACCCAAGGGTGGGGCAGGAGAGGCAGCTGTTTGGCTTCCCTTGATCGCTTACATGACGGGCATGCGGTTGGAAGAGATTGGCCAGCTCACAAAAGATGACATCAGACGCCAAGACGACATTTGGTACTTCAACCTTGATCATGCGCCACATAAGGGGCAAGTACTTAAGAATCAGTCGTCACGCCGTCAAATACCAATTCATTCACGCTTGATTGAACTCGGATTCTTAAAGTTAGTGGGTGCATCCACCGGACGATTGTTTCCAGAACTGTCATCTGCTGGCTCTCGTCAATTAACTGCCAGTTGGTCTCAATGGTTTGGCAGGTACCTACGCCAAGTTATTTGCATTGCTGATCCCAGAAAAACATTCCACAGCTTTAGGCATACTTTCAAAGACTTGTGCAGGGAGGCTGGCATCAGTAAAGACTTGCACGACAGACTTACTGGTCACACCAGTCAGGATGTGGGCGATGGATATGGCTCAGGCACGTACCCATTGCGCCCACTAGCTTTGGCTATTGATCAGATCCAAATACAACTCAATATCAATTTCACATTGTGAAATATTAATAAGTTGTTGATTTCAATGGGAAAAATTAGGCTGACTGTTTGATTGGCAAAATAAATCACTGGAAATTTTTGATTGTGAGTAAATTACTAATTAAGCAGAGGCAATTTTTCGGGGTGTCAAATGAGTGATGTTGGTAAAGAAAAGCAAAATAATCGGCTACCGATTGCTGTGGAGTTACAGGATCAAAGAGCAGATAGGCTAATTAAAGGGATTCAGAGACAACGTGAATTAATCACCTCAAGGGGTCGCCCGAAGTCTATAAAAATTCCACAAGGGGCTGTAGTGTTTGTGGGCGATTCTGAGCAAGAAGTTCAACAACATATAGAGTCCCTTGAGCGGATACTTGGCAAGCAAGAGCTGGGAAATAAGCGACTTGGTCGAAAACTACTTTACTACGATTTGTACTTGCATTTTTTGGAATTACAGCGCCTTGGAGTCACTCTGCCCAAAGCAGGCAGTCTCTCCAAAAAAGCATGCAGTCATGGTTTAGTGGAAATCTTGCATAAGCATAAGTTGACGATTGAAAGCAAGGAGTTACTTTGCAAGAACTCTTCAAATCGGAAGATCATTGGAAATAAGTTGCGTCGTATTTTTGGTCGTGTGACCTTAGAAATAAATACCGTGCAAAGATAGCAATAAATAGCTATCAAAGTCCCCACACAGTTCCAATCTACCTAGGTTTGTAAAACGTCAAATCTAGGGACTCCACCCCTTAAGTAAGAGCCTAGCTGCGTGGCGGCGTGGAAGAAAAGCGTAGCAGTCAAGCAGACTTTAATTGCTAGTTACAGGGAGCTGGTTCCGATCAGACCTCTGTAACCGCTGGGCTAAGCGTCAGGCGCAAATGACGAATCGGCTATGCCGGGTGAAACGCTCAACTCCCTCCTCAATTACTAATTGGGGTAAGGGGGGGCTTTGGGTGAAAAAATACCACAGGAGTCACATATGAGAGTCATTGACTATCTACAAGCTAAGTACAAGCAAAAGTATCCGACAACATGTTTATATATAGAAGCCATTGTCTTTGGAATTCCATATCCACTTATGCCAGCTTGGATAGTTCGATATGGGCAGAATGAAATCTCCAGCGATCAGTGCATCTATCTTGAAAAAAGATTAATGGCGTGTCTTGGCAAACCCTCAAAGAAAACACAGTGGGCTGAGTCTGGCTTGAAGGCAATATCTCGAAAAGAAGTGATTAAAAAAAGTGCAGAGCTTTATTATCAATGGGATAAATTCAGCAGCCCCGAATGGCAAAAGTCTGTTGCGGCTGTTTGTGCTTTGAATAAGCAATCTTGCTCAAATTGTGGATCCCAAGATGAAACGCTTACGGTTAAACACATTCATGATGTTCCGGCACTATTTTTAGACTTCGATAATTTGATGTGCCTTTGTTGCATTTGTTCAAATATCGCGCCAGTAAAGTCTGGACTCAAATTTCTCCCAATTGGTTCTTCATCCGAAATTCTTTTGTCAAATTAAGTAGCCACGTCATGAACTCGAATCTTCGATCTGTGAGCTTAAAGGATCGTTATCAACGGTATCGCCTCGTGCCAACTGACACTGCAGAAGGTCTTATACGGGTCTTGGAAGGCTTTTATAGTTGGCGGATGGGTGGAGAGGGTGTGATAGTAATGGGATTGCCATGAGCAGTAAAAAACGGAAGCGAAAAGAATAGTCGCGGTTAATAAAAATGTGACCAAGCCATAGCCAATTCTAGTTTTTTGAATTAAATTGAGGCTACTTGATTCCGAGCCTCAGCGATGGGTCTTCAACCAAAATTGGAAAAGAAGTCAAATACCAATGGCAGACACCACACCACCAACCATCACCCTAACAGCAAACAGGACTTCACTGAAAGCTGGCGAAACGGCACTGATTACATTCACGCTGAGTGAAGCGGCTACTGATTTTGTTCTTGCAGATATAACCTTCTCTGGAGGAACACTGAGCAATTTCTTAGGCTCTGGAGTGATCTACTCGGTAACATTTACACCTAATCAAAACAGCAACACAACAGGATCAGTAAGCATTGGCAATTTTAAATTTTCGGATTTAGCGGGTAATGCCAATGAAGACGGAGTAGATGCCAACAATCGTGTGTCTTTCATCATTGACACAACACCACCTACGGTCAGGATCAGCTCACCTCGAACTTATTTGGGAATCAATGAAACCCCTACTATCACTTTTACGTTGAGTGAACCTTCAACGAACTTTGATATTTCAGACGTTTCAATCACTGGTGGAACACTCAGGTCTTTCCAAGGGTCTGGTACTTCATATTCTGCTGTTCTAACACCTACTGGATCGGATAATGGCTTTATTTCAATTACAACTGGTCGCTTTACAGATGTTCTGGGAAATAATAATTTAACATCGTCATTCTTATTGTTTTCTCCATATGCGCCATTAAATGCCAATGTGGAATGGATCCATTTTCTTGGAACAAGTGAAGACGAGAAATCTTGGGGAATTACTCATGGCACAGATGGATCTATTTATATTGCTGGCTTCTCCCAAGGTAATCTCGATGGACAGGCTAATTCGGGAGCATCAGATGCCTTTATTACCAAATATAACCAAAGCGGCACCAAGGCGTGGACGCGTTTAATTGGAACAACCGCAGACGACAGAGCTTATGAAATTAAAACTGGAGTAGATGGGTCTATTTATCTCGCTGGCACTTCAGGAGGTAACTTAGATGGACAGATTAATTTAGGCTTCATAGATGTCTTTGTAGTCAAATATACCGCTGAAGGTAATAAAGCTTGGACTCGTTTGCTTGGTAGCGAAAGAAATGATTATGCCGCAGCACTAACTACGAGTCTGGACGACTCAATTTACGTGGCTGGCTATACAGATGGGAATTTAGATGGGCAGGTTAATTCAGGATCGTCAGATGCTTTCATAGCTAAATACGGTTCTGACGGTACAAAAATTTGGACGCGCCTGTTGGGTACAAGTGGTGAAGAAAATGCCGAAGCACTTACTACTGGTCTAGACGGTTCTATTTACGTCAGTGGAAATACAAGTAAAAATCTAGATGGGCAACTTAACAGTGGAGGCATCGATGCTTTTGTTACTAAGTTCAACTCTGGCGGTACAAAAATTTGGACGCGCCTATTGGGTACAAGTGGTTATGAAAATGCCACAGCACTTACTACTGGACTAGACGGCTCAATTTACGTCAGTGGTTCCACCACAGGATCTCTTGATGGACAGATCAACTCTGGAAAAGCAGACGCTTTCATCACTAAATTCAACCCAGACGGCAGTAAAGCTTGGACACGTTTGCTTGGTGGCACCAATTACGAAAGGGCTAATGCACTTATAACGGGCAACGATGGGGCAATTTATGTGGCTGGGTACACAGATGGCAATTTAGATGGTCAGACCTTTTCTGGATCATGGGATAGCTTTGTTTCTAAGTACAACTCTGATGGGAGTAAAGCTTGGACACGTTTGATTGGCGCATCGTCAGCAGAAGCAATTACTGTCGATAAATTCGGGTCAATTTTTATAAGTGGGTACACAGCTGGTTACCCAATAATTGTGGGAACTTACTTAGCTGGCTACGCGAATATTGATGCTTGGGAGGTGGGATACTTTGATGCTTATGTGATGAAATTGACAAGTCCTGATACTTCATCCCCACAAATGGCTGTTAGTACCAACAAGACATCTCTGAATGTTGGTGAATCGGCAGAACTTATTTTTACCCTTACTAAGTCTTCAGCTAATTTTGTTCTATCGGATGTATCAGTCCTAGGAGGAACACTAAGCGATTTCCAAGGCTCAGGAACAGCCTACACTGCCATATTCACAGCAGGTATTGAAGGAGCAAACGGAGCATCTGTTAGCGTTGGCAATGGTAAATTTTCGGATGCACTTGGAATCTTCAACGAAGACGGGGCAGATGCGAATAACAAAGCTATCTTTACGGTAAAGGTTCCCGTCGACAATACGCCGCCCACTATTTTAGTAACTTCAAGCGCATTAAATATTTCAGTCAGCCAAACGGCAACAATCACTTTCATACTTAGTGAAATATCCACCACTTTCACAGTTACTGATGTTAGCGTTAATGGTGGAACACTTTCAAACTTCAGCGGAAGCGGTACAACCTACACAGCTTTGTTTACAGCTACGCCCAATAGTACTAATAATGGTGTACTCAGCGTAGCAAGTGGTGTATTTACAGATGCTGCAGGAAATTCCAATGCAGATGGATCAGACTCAAATAACTCTTTGTATTTCACGAGTACTCCCTTAGTAACAAACAAGACTCACACTCTTTCAGTGATTGTGGATAAGAATGTTCTTGGTACGTCTGCGACTTTGCTCAAAGAACTTAAGGAATCCATTACATACACGAATGGGGCTATAACAAAGCACTCTGTTGAATACACTGGTGTAACGTTTGATTACAACCAAATTGACTCATTGATCACAACAGTCACACGCGACGGTGAGTTCACAGCAGAGTTCACCAAAGAGATCAATGATTATCTGGGTACAGCAGAGAACATTACCTACACTGCCGCAGTTGCAATCGTTGGCGCCGCAAGCATCGACGGAGTCATTCTTTCAGTTGCTGGTGCTGATGGGAACTACGTTGGGTAATTAATTGCATTTACAAACGCACCGCGTATGTGCATGTGTTGGAATGTTGAGGCTATTGCACCAGAATCAGTCTTTCTAGAACGTTACTGCGCGTGAGTAGGTTCTATGCATGGAACCCAAAGTCCCCCGTAGTGATTCGCGTTGGTCCGATGGGGTGTGGCGTCATGTTATGGCTCTAATGTTTGGGCATCGGCGCACCTACAAATGACTGAGCAATTTTTTAAATGTGCGGGTACATGAGATTCACACCTTCACTAATTTGGACTAAGATACACACGTAGTGGCAAAAAAGTGCAACCTCATGCTGCTACACCAAGTTGTAATTTATGCTGTTTGTGCGACTCTTAGCGGCTGTAGCTCAGCTGGATAGAGTACTTGGCTACGAACCAAGGGGTCGTGGGTTCGATTCCTGCCAGCCGCACCAGAATTTCGGTTCTAGAACAACAGCTTAGAGGCTTACGCCCCT
>Ga0214919_10006799_pt1 | contig 15599 bp, 11 predicted proteins | sample LL1503_MetaG_FD_177994 | JGI IMG/M metagenome (GOLD analysis project Ga0214919, IMG submission 177994) | Freshwater microbial communities from Lake Lanier, Atlanta, Georgia, United States - LL-1503 | ecosystem: Environmental > Aquatic > Freshwater > Lake | place: USA: Georgia | collected... | reverse complement strand
TACCTATAACGCCTTTATGCCAATTTTCACTGTAAACAACAGTAGTAAATTTTTGTTGTTCTTCATTTTCAATAATTTGAGAAAGTGCTTCATGGGTTATTTGTTTGTCTAAATCTTTGCGGTCACTGTTATATTGTTCTATTTCGGAGGCAAATTGTTCGGCTTGGTCAAGATCATATTCCGTTAAAAGCGCTACGGCTTCGTTGCCATGTTTTATTCTTCCTGCTGCGTTAATTCTTGGGGCGATGATGAAAACAACATCGGTAATCGTCAATATTTTTTTCTTCACATTTTGGATTAATGCTTTTATCCCTGGCCTGGGATTGGAGTTGATAACTTCTAATCCAAATTTAGCCAAAACCCGATTTTCACCTGTAATCGGGACAATATCGGCAGCAATAGCGGTAGCCACCAAATCCAAATAAATGAGTAAGTCATCTATGGTTTGATTTCTATTTTGTGCCAATGCTTGCACGAGTTTAAAACCCACTCCACAGCCACAAAGTTCATTATAAGGATAGCTACAATCTTCTCTTTTTGGGTCTAAAACCGCAACAGCATTGGGCAATTCATCTCCTGGGCGATGGTGATCGCAAATGATAAAATCAATGTTTCGTTCATTGGCATAAGCAATATGGTCAATTGATTTTATGCCACAATCCAGAGCAATAATTAGCGTAAATTCATTGTCATCAGCAAAATCAATTCCTTTATACGAAATGCCATAACCTTCGTCGTATCTATCAGGAATGTAAGTAGCAACATTGGGATAAAAACTTTTCAAATAACTTGACATCAAAGAAACAGCAGTGGTTCCATCGACATCATAATCGCCAAAAACTAAAATATTTTCACCATTTGCAATGGCATTTTCAATACGATCAACGGCTTTGTCCATATCTTTCATCAAATAGGGATCATGCAAATCGGCTAAACTCGGACGGAAAAATTGTCGCGCTTGGTCATAGTTTTCAATACCACGTTGCACCAAAAGAGTGGCAATGAGTTCATTCACGTTAAGTTGTGAAGCTAGAACTTTTACTTTTTCTGAAGATGGTTTTGGTTTTAGAGTCCAGCGCATGGTTGATTTCAAATTTCGAATTATAAAATTGAAAGTTAAAAGTAAGAAAATAAGATGGAATATTTTTCAAAATATATGAGTAACAAAAAATATTTTTAGAATAGCAAAATCTAATAAATAAATGATATTACAGCCAAAGAATTTGACAGTTCGTAGAAAGCATTCCATAGATAATTTTGGTTTTCGGATTTGGGAAAAAGCAGAAGAGAAAAGTTTTTTGAAACTTATGCTTCTCTTACTTCATGTTTTTTGCTTCTTGCCTCTAAAACTTTTCCCCCAACCACTACTACTATTTCTCCCTTTGGTGGTTTGGTTTCGAAATGGGTTAGTACTTCTTTTGCAGTTCCTCGTTTAGTCTCTTCGTGTAGTTTGGATATTTCTCTGGAAACAGAAACAGGTCTATCTTCTCCAAAATATTGCGCAAATTCGGCTAAAGTTTTTACTAATTTATGCGGCGAAACATAGAAAATCATGGTTCTAGTTTCTTCGGCTAATGCAAAATAACGAGTTTGTCTTCCTTTCTTTTCGGGTAAAAAGCCTTCAAATATAAATCGGTCGTTGGGTAAACCGCTATTCACTAACGCCGGAACAAAAGCGGTCGCGCCTGGCAAACAATCTACTTCAATATTATTTTCTACACAAGCTCGAGTGAGTAAAAATCCAGGGTCAGAGATGGCTGGGGTTCCTGCATCGCTTATTAAAGCAATGGTTTCGCCACCTTTCAATCGGGTGATTAAATTTTCAATCGTTTTGTGTTCGTTATGCATGTGATGGCTGTGCATGTGGGTTGAAATCTCGTAATGTTTCAACAATTTGCCACTAGTGCGTGTGTCTTCAGCCAAAATTAAATCAGCCTCTTTCAAAACTTTTATTGCTCTAAAAGTCATGTCATCCAAATTACCGATTGGTGTCGGAACAATATAAAGTTTAGCCATGGATGCCAATTTATTTCAATATTTATTGGAATTTTTTCTCTACTACTTCCATAAAACGTTCCGCAAAATCTTCTTCGCCTTGCCAGTTGTTATAATCGGGTTTTACCATTTCATCGATGAAGTTTTTGGCTTCTTCAAAACTATCAAACGTATTTAATTGGGATAGAACGCGATTAAAATCTTCGTTACTTTCGCCAAAAAGATTGTTTACAAAAGCAATTCTATCGTTCAATCCAATTTCTACTGATTTTGAAAAATTAGTATTTTGGGAAGTTGGTTTTGCTTCTTCTTCTTGGGTTTCACTTAAATCTGAAAATAAAGACACTTCATTTGGTTTTACAAAAATTGGGTCACTATAATTTTCTCCTAAAAATTCTTCTAAAACTGCTTTTTTGGTTTCTACTGACTCCATTTCCTCCGTCAGTTCATTATCGCTTGTATCCTCTTCCTCATGTGTTTCAAAATCTACTTCTAACTCAAAAATAGGCTTGAAAACTGGTTCTTCTTCATCAATTTCTGGTTCATCTTCCTTATTTTCTTCCACAAATATTTCCTCTTCTAAAGCTTCCTGTTCCAAAATTAATTCAGAAGTTTCTTCAATTTCTTCAGAAATAATATTTTTTTCCTTAATAGTTTCTTCTTTTTCCTCAAGGATTAGTTCGTCTAAGCTATCACTTTCTATGGATTGCTTTATTTTTTCCTCTATAACAGCTTCAGATACATCATCTTTTATAGATTCAAAATTATCTTGATAAAATTTTAATACCGCTATCGTTTCATATAATTTTTGGGTTTCTTTATACAATTGATCAACCTCCGATTTATTTTTCAATTTTAAAACTCGGTGTGCAATGCTAATTAATTCGGATTCTAATCTTTTTTTCATGTTCTTGAAATTATTTGGAATACTATCGTTAACTTTAAATTTCCTTCCTTACATTTTATTTAGCCCTTGGAAGAAGTAACCTTAATTAAAAATTTTCTACATTTGAAACGATGTAAAAATAGAAAAATTTTATATCGATTTGTTATTGTTACAAAGTAATAAAAACTATTCATTTTTAGCGCAAGAAAAATACAAAATGTTTCTCGAAAATACAGTAAATCATAAAGAACAATTTGGTTGGATTGAAGTCATATGTGGCTCCATGTTTTCGGGAAAAACCGAAGAGCTAATACGCAGATTAAAAAGAGCGCAATTTGCCAAACAAAAAGTGGAAATTTTCAAACCCGCTGTAGATACACGTTATGATGATGAAATGGTAGTTTCACATAATAAAAACGAAATCCGCTCTAGTCCTGTTCCTGCAGCAGCAAATATTAGAATCCTAGCACAAGGATGTGATGTTATTGGTATTGACGAAGCTCAGTTTTTTGACGATGAAATTGTCTCGGTTTGTAATGATTTAGCCAATTCAGGAATTAGAGTGATTGTTGCCGGACTTGATATGGACTTTAAAGGAAATCCTTTTGGACCAATGCCCGCACTCATGGCAACTGCAGAATATGTGACTAAAGTTCACGCGGTTTGTACAAGAACAGGAAACCTAGCTCATTATAGTTTCAGAAAAAATGATAATGATAAATTGGTCATGTTAGGTGAAACTGAAGAATACGAACCTTTAAGTCGTGCAGCCTATTACAAAGCTATGCGCGAAAATATGGAAGTAAAAGATGCCGAACATTTATCTAAAGGAGAATAATTAACTTATACTTTGACACAAACTATCCGAAATATAATTCCCATCATTAAAGCCAACTGGATTGGTAAAAATGATGTGGCAGTAATTGACACCATTTCTATTGATAGTCGTTCATTGCAAAATGGTGAAAACACCTTGTTTTTTGCACTAACGGGTCCTAACCATGATGGCCATTTGTATCTAGAAGAGCTGATTTCTAAAGGGGTTCAATACTTTGTAGTTTCTCAAATACCAAATGCTGTAGCGCAAAAAGCTAATTTTTTAGTGGTGGAAAATACATTGGATGCCTTACAAAAATTTGCGAGTTATTATCGTAGTCTGTTTGAATTTCCTATTATCGGGATTACAGGAAGTAACGGAAAAACTATTATTAAAGAATGGTTAAATTTTCTTTTAAGCCCTGATTATAATATTATTCGAAGTCCAAAAAGTTATAACTCACAAGTTGGTGTGCCGCTTTCTATTTTAGGCATCAACGAGAAACACAATCTTGGCATTTTTGAAGCTGGAATTTCCACGATACATGAAATGGAAAAATTGCAAAGAATAATTCAACCAACGATAGGTATTTTGACCAATATTGGTTCTGCCCACGATGAAGGATTTTCAAGTGTTGCCGAAAAAATAAAAGAAAAATTAAAACTCTTTTCTACGGTAAATGTTTTGATTTTAAACAAAAATAAAACAATTATTGCTTTTATAAATCCAAAAATAAAAACCTTTAGCTGGTGTTCTGATGACAAAAGCGCAGATGTCTTTATTACTAAAAAAAATATTGGGGAGCTAACAGAATTACATGTAACTTATAAAGAAGATACTTTCCCGATACTAATTCCTTTTCAAGACCAAGCTTCAGTGGAAAATGCGATACATTGTATGATGGTGATGCTCTATTTTGGTTATGCCAAAAAAGTAATCCAAGCTCGTATGGCGCAGTTGTATCCAATAGAAATGCGTTTGAAATTGAAAAACGGAATTTACAATTGTACTATTATTGATGATAGTTATAGTTCCGATTTTCAATCTTTGAAAATAGCTTTAGACTTCTTGGAACATCAAAAACAACACAAAAAGAAAACCATTATTCTATCCGATATTTTTCAAAGTGGTTTAAGTAATGACGAACTCTACTCACAAGTTTCACAACTGATTATTTCTAATAAAATTACACGTGTAATTGGTATAGGCGAAACCATTTCTGAGTATAAAAACAAGTTCATCAATTGTAAAACATTCAAAAATGTGGATGATTTTACTACTGTATTTGATACTTTAAATTTCGAAAACGAAACCATCCTTATTAAAGGCGCACGCGATTTTCATTTTGAAGAGATCGTTTCTTTGCTCGAAGAAAAAACACACGAAACTGTATTAGAAATAAACCTCAACGCTATCAGTCATAACCTTAATTTTTACAAATCAAAACTAGCCCTAGAAACCAAAATGATGGTAATGGTTAAAGCTTTTGGATATGGTAATGGCGGTTTTGAAATTGCAAAATTATTAGAACATCACAAAGTAGATTATCTTGGTGTGGCTTTTGCCGATGAAGGAATTTCGTTAAAAAGTGCCGGGATATTAGTGCCTATAATGGTTTTAAATCCTGAAACAACCAGTTTTTCTGCTATAATTCAGCATCATTTAGAACCCGAAATTTATTCTATAAAAGGATTAAAAGCCTTTCTAAAAATTGCCGAACAAAAAAAACTAAAACATTTTCCGATACATATCAAAATAGATACAGGAATGCATCGTTTGGGTTTTGAGGCAGAGAATCTATCCGAATTAATTCAAATAGTAAAAGGAAACGAAACCATTCAAATCAAAAGCATTTTATCGCATATGGCAACTAGCGATGATTTGAATCACGATACTTTTTCTAAATCTCAGATTGCTTTGTTTGAAAAATTATCGTCTCAATTGCAAAACGAATTAAATATAAAACCTATTCGTCATATTTTGAACACCTCAGGAATTGCAAATTATCCCGAAGCACAATATGATATGGTACGTTTAGGAATAGGTTTATATGGCATTTCTAATGATGAAGAGGAGCAAAAAGAATTAGAAAATGTGGGTACTTTAAAATCTGTAATATCCCAAATTAGAACTATTAATACTGGGGAAAGTGTTGGCTACGGTAGACGATTTGTGGCAGAAAAAACCACAAAAATAGCTACCATTCCTATTGGCTATGCCGATGGAATTAGCAGGAGTTGGGGTCAAGGAGTTGGATACGTTTTAATTAATAACAAACCAGCCGAGATTATAGGCAGCATATGCATGGATATGCTAATGGTTGATATCACCCATATTGATTGCAAGGAAGGAAATGCAGTCATCATTTTTGGTGAAAATCCAACTGTTAATTTTATGGCAAAGCAGCTAAATACCATTTCCTATGAAATTTTGACTAGTATATCACAACGAGTTAAAAGAGTTTTCTTTAGGGAATAATTTTGGTTTATTGTTAAAATTAACTAACTTAATGCTGTTTATTAACCAAATAAAACAAAATTATTATGGGAATGATTTCAGAATTTAAAGACTTTATTGCAAAAGGCAATGCCATGGATTTGGCTGTTGGAGTTATCATTGGAGCTTCATTTGGCGCAATCGTAAATTCATTAGTGGCTGACGTTATTACACCCGCTTTATTAAACCCCGCTTTAAAAGCGGCACAAGTTGAAAATTTAGCAGATCTAAAAACAGGAGGCGGAATTCTTTATGGAAAATTCATGGCAGCTGTGATAAGTTTTCTAATTATTGCATTTGTTATCTTCGTTATGGTTAAAGTTATAAATAGCCTGAAGACAAAAAAAGATGCTGCTGTTCCGGCCACTCCAACTCAAGAAGAATTGCTTACTCAAATCAGAGATTTACTTAAAAAATAATACTACTATATTATATATTCTAATTTATTCTGAATTTATTTTACATAATTGGGCTAGTTTTTCTTAAAAAAGCATTACCACAGCACTATCTTTTTCTTTCTTCTTCCTTCTTTTTTCTTTTTTCTACATACTTTTGTATTTCAAAAAATTATAAATCGATAAAAATAAATATATGAAAGTTGCTGTTGTTGGCGCTACCGGAATGGTTGGTGAAGTAATGCTTCAAGTTTTGGCCGAAAGAAATTTTCCGTTAACGGAATTAATTCCTGTTGCTTCAGAAAAATCTGTGGGAAAGGAAATTGAATTCAAAGGGAAAAAGTATAAAGTTGTTGGTATGCAAACTGCTGTTGATAGGAAAGCAGATATTGCTTTGTTTTCAGCAGGTGGAGAAACATCTTTAGTTTGGGCACCAAAATTTGCAGCAGCAGGAACAACCGTAATCGACAATTCCTCTGCTTGGAGAATGGATCCAACTAAAAAATTAATCGTTCCCGAAATCAATGCTTCCGAATTAACGGCATCCGATAAAATTATTGCTAATCCAAATTGTTCAACTATTCAAATGGTAATGGTTTTAGCACCATTGCACAAAAAATACAATATCAAACGTGTCATTGTTTCTACGTATCAATCCATCACCGGAACTGGCGTAAAAGCAGTGCAACAATTGGAAAATGAATATGCAGACATACAAGGTGAAATGGCTTATAAATACCAAATTCACAGAAATGCCATTCCACAATGCGACAGTTTTGAAGAAAACGGATATACTAAAGAGGAAATGAAATTGGTACGTGAAACTCAAAAAATAATTGGTGATAAAACCATCGCTGTTACAGCAACAGCAATACGAATTCCAGTCGTTGGTGGCCATAGTGAAGCTGTGAATGTGGAATTTTCAAATGATTTTGATGTGAATGAAGTTCGGAACATTTTACACCATACTGGTGGTGTTACAGTTCAAGACAATACCGACACCTACACGTATCCAATGCCATTGTATGCACAAGGTAAAGATGATGTATTTGTGGGTAGAATTCGCCGTGATGAAAGTCAAGCCAACTCATTAAACATGTGGATTGTATCCGATAATTTAAGAAAAGGTGCGGCAACAAATACCATTCAAATTGCGGAATATTTGGTAGCTAATAATTTAGTATAGACTCCCGCATTCGCGAGAGTGATAAAAAAAGTCCGTCCGATTTACAAATCCTAAATTTTGTTAAAATTGGTCGGATTTTCTTTTTTACATAACTACATTTACACAAATGAAAAGAAAACTACTTTTAACCAATGCTTTGATGGGATTGATGATATTGTTCGCAATAGTCTTTCAATCGTTTCACTCTTGTGAGCATTTGATAAAGCAGTTTTCTGAAAAAAAATGTCACCACGTTTACCACAACCAAAAAACCGAAGTTACTCACGGTCATGATGGTTTAGAAAAATGTTTTGTTTGTGAATTTGCTTTTACCAGCTATACTTCAACTCCAAACAACTCTTTTGAATTCAAAAAGATAGAAGTTTCAACTTCCTATACTTTTTGCTATTCAAAAGAAATTACTCAAAAATATAGAGGTTCACTTTTTGCACTTCGGGCACCACCCAAATTTATTGTTTAAACTGAATTAATTTCAGTTTTTTTGAAATTTCCTAACCGAATTACCATCGGTTATTTATTCATTTAACAATAAACTATACTCATGAAATCATTATTTTTTACCCTTTTTATAGGGTTTACATTATTTGCTTCGGCACAAAATAAAATTAGCGGAACCATTGCAGATAAGAACAATAAAATTATACCCAATACTATTGTTTCGATTCCAGATATTCACAAAGAAACCATCACTGATGAAAACGGAAAATACGTTTTAACAAATCTACCCAAAGGGAATTTTAAAATTGTTTTTTCGATAATTGGTTATACCTCTCGAACCATCACAACTGTTCTTTCGGATAACGAAGTTGAATTAAATATTGCATTAGAAGAAAGTGTCACTCACATGGATGAAGTTATTGTCTCTACTGTTTTCAATAAATTACAATCACAAAACGTGATGAAAGTTGAACATGAAACTTTAAAATCGTTGCAACAAAAAGGAACTGCCACTTTAATAGAAGGTTTGGCTACAATCCCAGGAGTTTCTCAAGTTTCAACCGGAACTTCTATAGGAAAACCTGTGATTCGTGGGTTAAGTGGCAACCGAGTTTTAGTCTATTCGCAAGGCGTTCGTTTGGAAAATCAACAATTTGGTGAAGAACACGGTTTAGGGCTTAATGATGCTGGTATAGAAAGTGTAGAAATTATCAAAGGTCCTGCTTCATTGCTTTACGGTTCGGATGCGCTTGGCGGCGTATTGTACTTCAATCCTGAAAAATTTGCGAAAACCAATGAATTTAAGAGCGATTTTAGTCAACGGTTTTTTTCGAATACTTTGGGAAGTAATACATCAGTTGGTGTAAAGACTTCCTCCGAAAAATGGAAATTTATAGCACGAGGAAGTTACAATACTCATTCCGATTACCAAATTGCAGATGGTGATAGAGTGACCAACACACGATACAACGAAACTGATTTCAAAGCAGGAATTGGTTATAACAACTCGAGTTTTTCAAGTGTTTTGAGATATAATTTCAATAAATTGGATTTAGGAATTCCTGAAAATGGCATAGCGGAACAATCAACTAGTAAAAACACCCAATATCCGAGTCAAGGTGTTGACAATCATATTTTGAGTTTACACAATACTTTATTTTTCAAAAAATCAAAACTGGATGCAGACTTGGGTTATATTTTTAATGACCGCAGCGAATTTGAAGATAGTGACGTGGCTGTTTTACATATGAAATTGAGAACTTTAAATTATGATGTGAAATATTATTTGCCTAAAACAGGAAAAATTGAAACCATAATAGGAACTCAAGGAATGTATCAAACCAATACCAATTTTGGTGAAGAGTTATTGATTCCCGATGCTGTAACAAATGATTTTGGCATTTTTGGAACTTCAAATTATGAGTGGGGGGGAAATGTTATTCAAGCCGGAATTCGTTTTGACACCAGAAATGTTGCGACAGAAACTCATGGGATTGAAGGCGAAGAAGGATATTTTAAAGCCATTGATAAATCATTTGACAGTTTCAATGCCTCTTTGGGTTATAAAACTAATTTAACTTCTGATATGACTTTACGCTTAAATTTAGCTTCTGGTTTTAGAGCGCCAAATTTAGCGGAATTGACTTCAAATGGCGTTCATGAAGGAAGTAATCGCTATGAAATTGGGAATTCTGAACTGACAAATGAACAAAATTTTCAAACTGATTTAAATTTAGAATACAAAAGCACACATTTTGAATTATTTGTGAATGGATTTTATAACAATATCAATAATTACATTTTTATTTCACCAAACGGAACTTTTATTGACGGTAATGATGTGTATGATTATGTTCAATCAAATGCAAAATTATATGGCGGGGAAACCGGCATACATTTTCATCCACATCCATTGGATTGGCTCCATTTCACTAGTAGTTTTGAAACAGTTGTAGGCGAAAAAGACAATGGCGATTATTTGCCTTTAATTCCTGCCAACAAATGGAACAGTTCAATTAGAACTGAATTTGAAATTAAAAAATGGTTGACCGAAGGTTTTGCAACTTTGAATGTAGAAAGCACTTTTTCTCAAAATAATTTTAGCGAATTTGAAACCAAAACCAATGATTATACTTTGGTGAATTTAGGTTTCGGTGGAAAAATAACAATGAAAAAAACCATTTTCAATGTTAATTTGAATGCCAATAATCTATTTGATAAAACATATGTTTCGCATCTATCGCGTTTGAAAACGGATGGAATTCCAAATATTGGAAGAAATATAGTTTTGGGGATAAATTTTACTATTTAAAATTTTATACAATAAAAGCAATAAAAACCAAACCAGTAGCCGTTCCTATTAATTGGAATGGCTTTTTTAATACTCTATTTTCCCTAAATGTCGCATTACGCGCATAATTCTATCCTTTCTTCGTTCAATATAGGGAGAGGAATTCATGGCTTTATATTTTCTTGGATTAGGCAAAATAGCGGCAATCCCTGCGGCTTCTCTTTTAGTTAAATCTTTAGCTGTTGTTTTATACCAGTATCTTGCGGCTTCTTCTGCACCATAAACGCCATTTCCCATTTCGATACTATTCAAGTACACTTCCATAATGCGTTCTTTACCCCAAATAAGTTCTATTAAAACAGTGAAATACGCCTCTAAACCTTTGCGCACATAACTTCTCCCTTGCCACAAGAAAACATTTTTGGCGGTTTGCTGAGAGATGGTACTTCCCCCTTTTAGCTTTTTACCTTTTTGATTATTTTTGAAAGCTTTTTGCATGGCTTCAAAATCAAAGCCGTTATGCTTTAAAAAATTACCATCTTCGCTAGCGATAACAGCTTTTTGAAGATTTGTCGAAATTTCTTCTAAAGGAACCCAATCGTGACTGTAAATAGCGTCTTGATTATCTGATTTAAATTCTATGATTCTTATTACCATTAATGGTGTAAAGGGAATAGGTATCCATTTGAAAATAATGACAGACAAGATGGAAAGTCCAAAAAACCATAGCATAATTTTCCAAATCAATCGAGTAATCTTTCTAAACATATTTTATTTTACTAAATCGGCTAATTCTTGCCCTATTAAACTTCCAATCGCAACTCCCATTCCACCTAGTCTTACTCCGCAATACACATTTTCCGAAAGTTGTTCAACTATTGGATTCTTACTGGAACCTAATCCCATAATGCCACTCCATCGATGCGCAATTTTGAAATCGGTGTTAGGTAAAATTACTTCTTTTAATAACTCCTCCAAACGATTTTGAATTAATTCTGTTTGACCTAATTCAGTGGTGGTTTCGCCTTCGAAATCTAAATTTCTTCCTCCGCCTATTAATATTCTATCATCAATGTTTCTAAAATAATAATAGCCCTTATCGAAATGAAAAGTTCCTTTAATATCAAGATTTGGAATAGGTTCGGTTATCAAAACTTGAGCTCTTGCTGGTTTTACCTGATTATTTGTTAATTGTGACGCAAAACCATTAGTGGCAAATAAGAGTTTTTTTGAGTTGAAATTAAAATCCCCAATGGCAATTGCAACGCCATCGTTCTTTTCTTGAAAATGGGATACTTCGACTTGATTTAAAACCATAATATTATTTGAATTCGCTTTTTGTAATAAAGCATGCATCATCTTTCCTGTATCGATTTGGGCTTCGTATGGATTAAAAATCAAATATTCTTGAATGTTTTTGAAGTCAAATCGATCAACTTCTTTTGCAAATACATCGTTTCTAAAAATAGGTTTCAGAATTTCATTGATAAATGGTAATTTTTGCAAACATTCATTGTAAATACTTTCATCATCCTTCAAAAACAATTCATATCCACCATAAGGTTTAAAATCGATGGCTGAATCTCCGAGGTTTTTACGAAGTAATTGTAATCCGTTCCAACGTTTTTGAATTAATTGAATTACTTCTTCTTCAGTATGTGATTTTAAATCGTCAAGTATTTCAGAAATACTACCAAAACATGCAAATCCTGCATTTTTTGTACTTGCCCCTTGAGGCAATATCCCTTTTTCTAACACTAGAATTTTACTTTCGGGATATTTTTCTCTTAAAGTAAGTGCGCAATGTAAACCAACAATACCGCTTCCAACAATTGTATAATCAACAGCTGTAAACCAATTTTTAAGTTCCCAATAGCTAAAATTCATTTAAATAATTTTTTCTAAAAATACTTTTTTCAGATAAAACTTAAAGCACTTTTAGTGAAAATTTATACTTTTCTGACGAATTACTTTTATTATATCTTTTTCTGGTAAGTATTTAAGTAACCGTTTACCTGCTTAATACTAGTTTAAGCAAATAAAGAAATGATTTTTCAAAATTAATTTTACTTTTTACGCGCTAATTTATGCTAACTAAATGTCTTGTAAACTATTAAAACTAAAGGTTAAATCTAGCTAGTTCAAAGGAACGTTTTATCAAAGAATAAATTTACTTGATAATAGTTTATCGAAAATCACCCTAAAATGAAAATCCCAAAAAAAGTAAGACACTATTCTAAGCAGAACTATTTATATAAGTTTGAATCGTATTAAATCAAAATTTTATATTTAAAAAAACAAAAAGCCCCAAGTAATTTCTTAGGGCTTAATATTAATTTTTCTTAATTACTATTTTACAATCAAGAATTCTGAGCGTCTGTTTTGGGCATATTGCTCATCAGTACAAGCTTCGCCACAATCTACTTTTGGTTCTAACTCACCCATTCCTTTTCCAGAAATTCTGCTAGCTTCTATGCCTTTAGAAATAATGTACTGAACGGTTGACTTTGCTCTTCTATCAGATAATGATAAGTTATATTGGTCACTTCCTCTGTTATCGGTATGTGATTTGGTAAAGATGACCATTCTATCATTATTTTTCATTACTTGAACTAATTTATCCAACTCAAAAGCACCTTCTTGCGTGATGTTACTCTTGTCAAATTCAAAATAAATAGGTTTTAAGATAACCTCCGTTTCGGTAACAATAACATCTATTGGTTGTAAAGCAGCATCCACTTTTGTTGTTGTCCCTTTACTTTTAGTTACTGCAAAAGTGTTGCTTTCAAAACCATCTTTTGAAGCTTGCACCACATAAGCCCTGTCACACTCTACCATGTATTTCACTTCCCCTTTTTCGTTTGACATTTCTTTAGCAATGACATTCTTTTTGTCATCTAAAATAGCTACGCTAGCATTAGCTAGAATTTCACTAGTTTTTGCATTGGTTACCACTATAGAAACATCAACTCCACAAATAGGATTTACGGCAAAGATATCGTCGTTCCCATTTCTGTTACTAGATAAGAACCCTACTTTTTTACTTCCGTTAAATGTGAAAGCAAAATCGTCTTTTTCTGAATTGATAGGTTTGCCCAAGTTAGAAGCTTCGCCTTTAGTCAAATCAATTTGATAAATATCTAACCCTCCAAAACCTTGTCTTCCGCTTGAGGCAAAGAATAATGTTTTGTTGTCATCAGCAATAAAAGGGAAACTCTCATTGCCTTCTGTGTTTACTTTTACACCTAAATTTTGAGGTTCTCCATAGGTTCCGTCAGCATTAATACTTACTTTCCAAATATCTGTCCCTCCTATGCTTGATGGCCTATTTGATGAAAAATATAAGGTTTTCCCATCACGACTTAAACTTGGATTACTGTTTGAAAAAGTTTTATCATTAAAAGGTAAAGCTTTAATATCATCCCATTTATCACTTTCTCTTGTTGCTTTAAACAAATAAACTTGACCAAATTTAGCGTTAGCTTTTTTGTCTTTCTCTGATACTTTTTCTTTAAAACTCTCGCTAGCAAAATAGATAGTTTTACCATCAGAACTTAGGGTCACTGGGCCATCATGCCATTTTGAATTTAATTCAGTAACTGTCAAAGCATTGGATATAGTGCCATCGGAGTTATAATCTGCTTTGTAAATATCTAAGAAAGGTTCATCAGTCCAACCGTAGTTTTTTCGGGCACCATTTCTGGCACTAGCAAAATATAATGCATTATTATAAAGTACAGCCCCAAATTCTGATTTATCACTGCTAATATCTGAAGATTTTACATTATACTGTTTTTCTTTGTCAAACAATCTAGGTATGTAATTTGGATTTTCTTTAAAAGCTTTAGCACGGTTATCATTTGGTGCTGCAGTGGCAAATTTTTGCATTTGTTTGTTTGCTTCTTCATATTTCCCATTGGCTTTTAACATTTGAGCGTAACGATAATAGGTTTCTTTATCTTGACTAGTTTCTGTCGCTTTTGCATACCATTTTACGGCTTCTTTTGAATTGAACATGTTGTAGTAACTATCTGCTAATTGCTTATAAACATAATCAGAAGATTTTCCATTCTCAATAAGTTTTAGGTAAGCTTTTGCAGCATCAATATATTCATATCTGTCGAATAATTTGTCAGCTGATTTCGTGTCTTTGTTTTGCGCCGATATAGTAAAACTAATGGCTACGAAACTAATTGCTATATATAGATTTTTCATTTTTTAGGTTTCTTAATAGGTTAGAAATATCTTGGTGAACGTGATACTTTTTTCGGGAAATTCAAATCGAATAACAACATTACCTCGTGTGAGGCTGGTGTTACAACATTCAAATCTGAAATAATATGGTCGTATGCATAACCTATTCTTAAACTTGGAGTAACAGCAAAATTTACCATTGCTCCGAATGAATCTTGTAATCTATAGGTTGCTCCTAATTCTAATTTATCATATAACATAAAGTTCGTTGAAACATCAACAGAGGTTGGTGCATTCAATGATGATTTTATCATGGCAAAGGGTTTGAATTTTAAATTTGGATTCAAATCAAATACATATCCTCCTGTTAAGAAATAATGCAACACTTCTGTTCCATATTTTCTTCCATCAAAATCTAAATATTTTGTTTTTAACATATTTGGAACAGAAAAAGCTACATAATATTTATCTGTATAATAGAAAACCCCTGAACCAACATTTAAGAATGTTGCGCTAGGATTTGCTCCTCCAAAAACCCCATCGTTTACATCTGGTAAAGATGTATAAATAGTAGTAAAATCAATTTTATGCATGGTTAAACCCGCTTTTAAACCAAAGGCTAATCTATTATCGCCTCCCAAGTTTAGAGTATAGGAGAAATCTCCATAAAAATTATTTTCTTCTACAGGTCCAATCTTATCGGAAATTACAGAAAGTCCTAAACCAACATTTCTTCCCACAGGACTGTGAATAAAAAAGGTTCCTGTTGTTGGGGCATCATCTATTTCTACCCATTGTTTTCTGTATAAAAATCCTCCTGATAAGCTTTCTTTTGAGCCAGCATAGGCCGGATTAATGACCCCCATATTATACATATACTGAGTATAATTTGGGTCTTGCTG
>Ga0214919_10006798_pt1 | contig 15601 bp, 12 predicted proteins | sample LL1503_MetaG_FD_177994 | JGI IMG/M metagenome (GOLD analysis project Ga0214919, IMG submission 177994) | Freshwater microbial communities from Lake Lanier, Atlanta, Georgia, United States - LL-1503 | ecosystem: Environmental > Aquatic > Freshwater > Lake | place: USA: Georgia | collected... | reverse complement strand
ATTGAAATCCACGGCCACAAATACACTTGTCGAACTACCCGTAGATAGAGATATTCGCATGTATGTATGTGGCATAACTCCCTACGATTCAACACATTTGGGACATGCAGCGACATATATCGCCTTTGATCTAGTTAATCGCTACATTCGAAGTTCTGGTCAAAAAATGCATTTTGTGGAAAATATCACCGACATCGACGACCCCCTACTCGTACGCGCTAAGCGCGATAACGTTTCGTGGCAATCGCTTGCAACATCCCAGATTGAATTGTTCAGGGGTGACATGACGGATTTACATGTCATACCACCACAGAATTTCATTGGTGCAGTGGAATCAATTCCTCTGGTTGTTGATGCGGTAGCAGTCATGAAAGAACGTGGCGCAGTCTATGAATTAGAAGATGATCTTTATTTTCGTGTCAACAGTGATGAGAAATTCGGTACACGTTCACACCTCACGAAAGAAAACATGATTGGCATTGCACGCGAACGTGGCGGAGATCCTGACCGAAGTGGCAAGGAAGATCCGTTGGATGCGCTTCTTTGGATGCAACAAAGACCAGATGAACCTGGCTGGCCATCTCCTTATGGAACAGGAAGACCCGGTTGGCATATCGAATGCTGCGCTATCGCTCTTCACTATCTACACAATTCCAAGGAAGATGCATATTGCATTGACATTCAAGGTGGCGGTAATGATCTGCAATTTCCGCATCATGAAATTGGCGCATCCCAGGCGCGCATCCTAGGAGGTAAAGATTTCGCCCGAATCTATATGCATGCAGGGATGATTGGGCTCGACGGTGAAAAGATGAGCAAGAGCAAAGGAAATCTTGTTTTAGTTTCAACGCTCGTTTCACAAGGAACCGACCCTATGGCAATTCGTTTAGCTTTGTTGACTGGACATTATTCACATGATCGAATGTGGGATAGCCAATTGCTCAGTGACGCACAAACGCTCTTGGTTCGCTTGCGCAGTTGTTTATCTCGTGAAGAAGTGGCAACAACGTCTAGCGTCGTTGCCACCATTATTGCTTTGTTGGCAAACGATCTAGATACGCCTGGAGTTATCGAAAAACTTAAACAATGGTGTGAAGAAACAGAGGCGGGAGCAATTGGCGGATCAGCAGGTGAATTGTCAAGAGCGCTAGATGCGCTACTAGGAATAGCTTTCTAACAATTATTCAGCACTTCTTCGACGAAGATAACGTTCGAACTCGCGAGCGATCTCATCGCCGGTAGCGCTAGGAAGATCCTGTGCATCTTTTGAATCTTCCAATTGTTTTACATATTCGGCGATATCTCCATCTTGTTCGGCCAATTCATCTACATCTGATTCCCAAATCTGCGCACTTGCCGCAAGATCTCCTTGAGGAATAGTTATATCAAGAAAATCCTCTAGAGAATTAACAAGAGCCAAGGTGGCTTTGGGCGAAGGAGATGCAGATGCATAATGCGGCAGAGCGCTCCACAAACTAATGCAATCAATGGCACGTCGATAGGCGCCCTCTTGTATAACGCCCAAAATTCCAGTTGGTCCTTGGTAATTACTTATTTCCATACCAAGACGATTAGCTACTTCCGGATGTGCCGCGCTGCCCGTCACTTGAATCGGTCGACTGTGTGGAACATCGGCCAAGAGCGCGCCTAAAGTGATGATTGCTTGCACATCAAGATCATCGGCTAAATCCAAAAGATCAGAAACGAAGCTCTTCCATTTCAGTGATGGTTCCGGACCTTGAACCAGTACGAAATCGAAAGCAAGTTGAGGAGTTTGCACTGCATATATTGACGTCGTCGGCCATGAAATCGTGCGCATTTTGGATTCTGTTAATGAAACTTGCGGACGATTGACTTGAAAATCATAAAATTCTTCGCTTTCCATTTCCGCAATCTTGCTACCGGGCCATTGGGATAGAAGGTGATCTACGGCTCCGGAGGCAGCCTCGCCTGCATCATTCCATCCCGTAAATGCCAGAATCATTCGCGGATTACGCAACGCAGGGATATTAATAATCTCCATGACCTCACCTTACGGTACCCTCGCCCAAGTGACGACTCGATCAAAAACCGGGCTGCAATCCTTACGGGAAACGCTCAACCTGCGATGCGTGATAGCAGACGGCGCTATGGGCACAATGCTGCAGGCCGCAAACCCAACCCTTGATGACTTTCAGGGCCACGAAGGTTGCAACGAGATTCTCAATATCACTCGTCCGGAAGTTGTTCGTTCCATACATGATGAGTATTTAAGGGTTGGCGTTGATGCAATTGAGACAAATACATTCGGTGCAAACTGGGCGAATCTAGCTGAATATGGAATTGAAGATCGTATCTATGAACTTGCTTACGCTGGGGGAGTTCTTGCACGAGAGAGCGCTGACTCTTTCTCTACAGAACAGCAACCTCGCTATGTATTGGGTTCCCTCGGACCCGGAACGAAGCTTCCTAGTCTGGGACATACAACCTATCAAAAACTCAAAGATGCATATCTACTGGCAGCTCAAGGATTAGTGGATGCAGGGTGTGACGCTTTATTGATTGAAACAACACAAGATTTATTGCAAGCAAAAGCTGCTGTTAATGCATCTAGAGAAGCCATCAACCAATCTGGTCGCGACGTTGTACTTATCGTGCAAGTAACTGTTGAAACTACCGGCACCATGCTGCTCGGTTCGGAAATTGGCGCAGCACTCAATGCTTTAGAACCTTTAGACATTGATTTGATCGGACTTAATTGCGCCACGGGTCCGGCTGAGATGTCCGAGCATTTGCGGTATCTGAGCAAAAATGCAACGGTTGGAATTTCAGTAATGCCTAATGCGGGCTTACCAATTTTGGGGGCTAATGGGGCGCAATATCCACTCACACCAGATGAATTAGCGACAGCCTTAGAAACTTTTGTTAATGATTACGGTGTCAGTCTTATCGGTGGCTGTTGTGGCACAACACCTGCTCATTTACAAGCAGTAGTTACACGTGTATCAGGTCGATCCATCAAGAAACGAGACACGCATCTTGATCCCGGCGCATCATCGCTATATCAGTACGTACCTTTTAGACAAGATCTTACGTACATGGCAATTGGAGAGAGAACCAACGCTAATGGCTCTCGCGCATTCCGAGACGCCCTTTTGGCGCAAGATTGGCAAACATGTGTAGAAATTGCGCGAGATCAAATTCGCGATGGCGCGCATATGTTGGATCTTTCGGTTGATTATGTTGGTCGCGATGGCGCGCACGATATGAGCGAGCTCGCGAGTCGTTTTGCGACCGCATCAACACTTCCGATTGTCTTGGATTCCACCGAACCATCGGTTATCAAAGCTGGATTAGAACGCCTAGGCGGGCGCAGTGTTATCAACTCGGTGAATTTCGAAGATGGTGACGGTCCTCATTCTCGTTACGCGCGTGTGATGCCATTAGTTCAAGAGCATGGAGCCAGCGTCATTGCGTTAACTATTGACGAACAAGGGCAAGCTCGTGATGCTGAATGGAAAATGCGAATCGCCAGGCGCCTGATTCTTGATCTTACGCAAAAGTGGGGGATGAACACCGGCGATATTTTGATTGATTGCCTTACGTTTCCCATTGCTACTGGGCAAGAAGAAACCCGCAAAGACGGCATCGAAACACTTAACGCGATACGTACTCTAAAAATGGAATTTCCCCAAGTACAAACCACTCTTGGTGTCAGTAATGTTTCCTTTGGTTTGAATCCAGCCGCGCGAGTTGTGCTCAATTCAGTCTTCCTGCATGAGGCGGTTATTGCGGGTTTGGATTCGGCAATTGTTCACCCTTCCAAAATTACTCCCATGGCTCGGATCGATGAAAGGCAAAAAGAAGTAGCTTTGGATTTGATCTACGACCGTCGTGAATTCACCGATGGGGAATGTACATATGATCCACTTACGGTTTTTCTACAACTTTTCGAGGGAGTTGAATTAACAAGTTCGCGTTTAACCAGAGCTGCCGAACTAGCAGCGTTGCCACTCAAGGAACGCTTAGCACGACGCATTATCGATGGCGAAAAGGTTGGTTTAGAGGAAGATCTCAAAACTGCCCTGGATCATGGAATTCCGGCGCTAGCAATCATCAACGATCATCTCCTTGAAGGAATGAAAGTGGTGGGCGAACTTTTCGGTAAGGGGGAGATGCAGCTTCCTTTTGTTTTACAAAGCGCTGAAGTGATGAAGAGTGCGGTTGCAATTTTGGAACCCTTCATGGAAAAAGCCGATGCAGATGGCCGCGGAACCATGGTTTTGGCCACCGTTCGGGGCGACGTGCATGACATCGGCAAGAATCTGGTCGATATCATCCTTTCGAACAACGGATACAAAGTTGTCAATATTGGTATCAAACAGACCATCAATCAGATTATCGATGCCGCGACGGATTCCAATGCCGATGCAATTGGGATGAGCGGTTTGTTAGTTAAATCAACAGTCATAATGAAGGAGAATCTTGAAGAACTTACCTCACGCGGTCTTGATCAAAAATGGCCGATTGTTCTAGGTGGGGCTGCGCTTACTCGAGCTTATGTCGAACAAGACCTCGCATCTCTTTTTCCGGGCGAAGTACGATATGCCAGAGATGCATTCGAAGGTTTGAAACTCATGGACACTTTGATGTCTATTAAAAGAGGAGATACGAACGCACAACTCCCACCACTGCGCGAAAGACGTGTGAAAACAGTAGCGCGGGAAGATCAGCCGTTAGTTATTGATACCAAACGAAGTGATGTAGCCACTGATAATGAGATTCCTGAACCACCGTTTTGGGGTTCTCGCATTGTTAAAGGTGTGCCTCTTGCACAATATTCGGGAATGCTAGATGAGCGTGCACTTTTCGTTGGTCAATGGGGTCTCAAATCTAAACGTGGAGAATATGAAGAAATGGTCGAGTCAGAAGGAAGACCACGGCTTCGCGCTTTGATAAACGAAAGTTTGTCGCAAGGCTGGCTGAATGCAGCCGTCGTGTACGGATATTTTCCTTGCGTCAGCGAAGGTAATGATTTGATCATTTTGGAACACGAGGGACCAAATAAGGGTAATGAAAGAGTGAAGTTCACTTTCCCACGACAGTCACGCGATAGACGCTTATGCATAAGTGACTATTTCGCTTCTAAAGATTCGGGTAAAACTGATGTTGTGGCTTTTCATATAGTCACCATGGGCAACGCAGTAAGTAACGCGACCGCCAAATTGTTTGCTGCCAATTCTTATCGTGAGTACTTAGAGTTGCATGGGCTCTCTGTTCAATTAACAGAAGCGCTTGCCGAACACTGGCATGCAAGGATTCGTGAAGAGTTATCAATGCGCTCTGAAGATTCAGCGAACTTACAAGGAATTTTAGATCAAGAGTACAGAGGCTCTCGTTATTCTTTTGGATATCCTGCCTGCCCAGATTTAGAGCAGCAAGTGCAACTATGTCAATTATTGGAGCCATCTCGCATTGGTGTGGAACTTTCGGAAGAGTTCCAATTGCATCCAGAACAGTCAACATCAGCGATTATTGTTCATCATCCTGAAGCTAAATATTTCAACGCTGGATAATGAGAATTCGCTCTTGTTGAAGCACACCTTTTTCGAGGCGATCTTCTTCGACATGGACGGAACACTGGTTGATTCAGAGCCAACGTGGCTTGAATCTGAAATCGAACTTATGGCTCGTTATAACTTCGCCTGGACGGTGGAAAACCAAGCCCATTGTTTAGGAGGTCCGCTCGCACGAGTCGGTGAGTACATGAATGATTTAGCGAACCGTCCCGAGAGTGCGACATTCTTTGTTAACGCACTTGTTGATCTGATGGTTTCTAAAATGAGTACTCGTGCAACACTCATGGCTGGTGCGTCGCAGATATTGGCTTTGACTCGTGAGATCGGTACGGATATTGCCATGGTTTCTGCAAGTCCACGCGTGCTGGTTGATGCTGTTTTACAAGCAATCTACCCAGTTACATTTGAACTCACGATTTCCAGTGACGATGTGCAGTTTCCAAAACCGGATCCGGAAAGTTATATCAAAGCCGCTGAACATTTCGGCGTGAATCCAGAGCGGTGCCTAATTCTTGAAGATTCAAAAACCGGAGTGAACGCTGCCGTGGCAAGTGGCGCTCGTGTGATTGCTATTCCCCATCTGGTTCCAATAGAGGAAAATGAACAAGTAAAGGTTTTTTCATCGTTAACCGAAATCAACGAAAGAGTTCTACGCAAGCTCTACAGTGATTGGTTTGATTAGATTTTATGAGCAGGGCAAATAGGTTTAAAGGAACACCAATCACATAATCTCGATGGTTTTGTTGGCCATTTATCAGACTCGATTGCTTCTCTTATCTCCGAGCCGATTTGTAAAAGTTTCTTTTCAGTGGAAAGCAAATCCTGGTCGGAAGGAAGATTTTTAATAACTTGCGCATTGCCCAGATAGATAAGCTGTAGCAATTTTGGAATTACTCCATGATTTCGCCAATAAATAAGTGCATAAATGCGTAGCTGAAAGAATGCTTTATCTTCCCAGCCAGGTTTAGGGGACTTTCCACTTTTATAATCCACAATTCGGACTTCTCCTGTTGGCGCAATATCCAACCGGTCTACATAACCGTGGAGATAGAGATCATCTGACAAATCCATCTCTACATGGATTTCCCTGTGCGTTGGTTCAAATTCCATTGGTTTTTCAAGGGTGAAATACGTACTCAATAGAGAGCTAACTCTGTCTATCCATTCTTTCTCGTCCGTAACGAGTGTCGCCAATTCAGGTTTTGCTGAAATTTGGTTTTGCCATCGCGACGCTATGAGGGAAAACGCTGTCTTTAGATTGCGGTCTGTTGGTTTTGCTTCGAACAAGTCATGCAAGATCGTATGCAGGAGCGTTCCTCTTTCAGCATCAAGACTAATTGCTTCCGGCAATTGATCGATGGCGCGAAACTTATAGAGGGCGGGACAGTTGGTGAAATCTCCAACCCTGCTGGGGGAGAGACGTATTTTGTCCATGGACGCAGGTTACTCGGCATAGTCACGGTGATCTCGCCTAAGATGCTCTCGTGTCGACTCCAGGATATTTCGGTGAAGGTGATCGTATTCAACTCACCGATCCCAAGGGAAAGCTCTACAGTTTCACGATAACGCCCGGCAAAGAATGGCATACGCATAAAGGTTGGATTGTCCATAACGACCTCATTGGCTTACCTGAAGGAAGTGTTGTTGCAACAAGTGCTGGATTGAAATTCACTGCCTTTAAACCACTGCTAGCGGATTATGTTTTATCGATGCCGCGTGGCGCAACAATCATTTATCCCAAAGATGCAGCGTTAATTCTCGGGTTTGCAGATGTTTACCCTGGGTCTCGAGTTTTAGAAGCCGGTGTCGGAAGTGGCGCACTTACTCTTTCACTTTTACGTGCGGTTGGTTTAGAAGGTTTCGTTCATTCAGTCGAACGTCGTGAGGAATTCGCACACAATGCAACAAGCAATGTTGAAAACTACTTCAACGGTTTGCCGAAAAACTGGCGCTTAACTATTGGCTCCTTACAAGATCAATCTTTAGATGCAACTTTCGATCGCGTTATTTTAGACATGTTAGCGCCATGGGAATGTGTCGCCTTAGCAAGTCAAGCACTCAGGCCTGGCGGTGTTCTCTTGGCATATGTGGCAACAACAACCCAACTTTCGGCAATGGCTGAAGCAATTAAGTCGGATGGAAATTTCACAGAACCAGAAAGTTCCGAATCATTGATTAGAGGATGGCATCACGAGGGCTTAGCAGTGCGGCCACAGCATCGCATGATTGCGCACACCGGATTTCTGATTCAAACGAGAAGAATGGCTCCAGGCGTTGAAGTCCTGCAAAGGCGTCGCCGTCCCTCGAAAGGTGCTTACGGTGTCCTCCCGGAAGACTGAACGCTTGATTAACCTCACAATTGCTCTACTCGCCTCAAAGAGATTTTTAACGAAAAATGAAATTTTCAGAACTATCGAAGGTTATGAAGGAAGCGCCGAAGCAAATGAAAGAATGTTCGAACGTGATAAAGATGATCTCCGCACACTGGGCATTGCAATTGAAGTTGGCGAATTAGACGTTCTTTTCAATGATGAACCCGGATACCGAATCAAGCCTGAATCCTACGCGCTCAATATGGGTGAACTCAGTGGCCTAGATATTGCACTTCTCTCTTTAGCCACAGAGGTTTGGCGGGATGCCTCCTTTAGCCAAGCCGCGCAATCGGCTCGAATAAAACTTGCTTCATTGGGAATTGCTTCAGATTATCAATCTATTCCTGCAATGGCTCCACGTATCTGTATAGATTCGCCCAATTTCGCTGTTCTTGTCAAAGCAATCGCTGATGGTGTGCACATCAATTTTGAATATCTAGCATCAAATATGGAGGTGCAACACCGCGATGTAGACCCTTACGGGGTAGGAAATAGATTTGGGGCCTGGTATTTAGTTGGATTCGATTCTGAAAAGAGCGCCATTCGTACCTTTCGCCTAGATCGAATCCGTGGTCAAGTTGCCAGATCAAATACGTTGAATAGTTTCCGTATTCCTAACGATTTCAATGTTGCACAGTACCTTGACGAAAATCTTTTCCAGGATACACAATCAGCGATTATCCGTGTTCGCAAAAACAAGGGTCGTCAGTTGAGAATTCGAGCTGCAATGATTGTTCCGGACGAAGAGTTCGATACATGCACAATTCCTTACCCAAACGAGCAATCCTTTACTGACCTCATATTGTGGCACGGGGAGGATGTGGTTGTTCTCGAACCGGCAAGCTTGCGGGAATCAGTAATCGCAGCCTTGGAAGGTTTAGTGAAAAGCCATGACTAAAACGAATGCAGGACTATTACGAGCAGCACGATTGCTGGATTTGGTTCCGTATTTAATGTCCCACCAAGGAATAGAAATCGATGTTCTAGCTCAACAATTTGAGATTAGTAAAACTGAGTTGTTGGAAGATCTCAATACTCTTTGGATGTGCGGTCTTCCAGGTTACACCCCACTTGAACTCATGGATTTGACCTTCGATTCAGGTTTCGTAACGATTAGGAACGCGGATGAATTGCAAAATGCACGAGCGCTAAATAACGAAGAGGTTGTTGCACTGCTTTTAGGCCTTGATTATCTCAAAGGTCAATTATTGACTGAGAGCGCAGCCTTGATTGCCGCAATTGAATCCCTGGTCTCTCGATTGGCTTCTACTCTTCGAATCGCTTTAACCAATAATCTTTCAGCGCACATAGAAGTTTCAGCTCACATTCGGGGTGCGCTCCTTAACGCTATCGCCAAAAGAGAACCTTTAGAAATCCAATATCATTCTCCAACCAGAGACGAAATAATTCTACGAACGATCCATCCATTGCATATTTCCATCAACCAAAATATCGAATATGTGGATGGTTTTTGTGAGTTGGTAAACGATTACAGAACCTTCCGGTTGGATCGAATTTTGACAACTAATCCCGCAAGTTCGCCTGGTCGATGGTTAGAATCCAACGTTGCTCAACCAAACGTTAAATTGCCATTTGAGATCGCGATACTGGAACGTGAACGTGATGTGTGTGAGCGTTTGAATATCGATCTTGAAACCTTAAAAACATCAAATGTTAAAGCAATGGCTGTTTTCGGGTTCAGTGAAGATTGGTTGATTCGAGAGATCTTGACGTTGGGCGGATCTTGCATCCTGACCAAGCCTGCTGACATTCGCCACCGAGTGAAGATGCGGGCCGAGCTCGCTCTAAACGGCTACCGGAACCTGTTATTAGGAGCCTAATCGGCAGTTTTGCGATTCTAAGGTAGCGTTAGCGAATAGATATCACTGGATTTATCTCTTGCATATGAAAGGCTACAGACATGTTTTTGAAAGAACCTAGTCATATTCTTCTCCTTCTTGTTGCCTTAATACTGCTTTTTGGCGCTAAGCGCCTACCGGATTCGGCTAGATCTATCGCGCGTTCCTTGAAGATATTCAAGAGTGAGATTAAGGAAGTTGGCGATGAGGATAAGAAGCCTAAATCAGAAGGCGGCGCGGAGAAGTAATTCTTGATGTCGACCTCCATCGGCGGTCGAATGCCGCTACTTGAACACCTTCGAGAATTTAGACGAAGAGTTGTCATTTCCGCGATTGCAATACTCGTTGTGTCCGTCGGCGGTTGGATTTTCTACAACCCCATAATCAATACTCTGGCCAAGCCTGTCTGCGATCTTTCGCAAGCGCAACAGCAGGGGTCAACTCATTGTGGATCGCTATACATCAACGGCGTTCTTGGACCATTGAATTTGCAGATTAAGGTTGCCTTACTTGTTGGAGTAATTGTCTGCGCGCCTTTTTGGTTGTTCCAGATCTGGTCTTTTATTTCTCCGGGTTTGCACCGCAAAGAGAAGAGAAACTCCGCCCTTTTTCTTTTCTCCGCTACGCCCTTTTTCGCCGGTGGCGCCTATTTGGGATACACAATTCTGCCGATTGCGGTGAAGGTGCTTTTTGGTTTTACTCCTAATTCTTTGTCAAATTTGGTGAAATTTGATGATTATCTTGATTTTGTCCTTCGAGTTATCTTGCTCTTCGGTTTAGCGTTTGAGCTTCCTGTTTTTCTCATATCGCTTAACCTAATCGGCCTAGTTTCAGGTAAAGCGATATTGAAACCTTGGAGACTATGGGTGTTTGCTATCGTGTTCTTCACTGCAGCATTTTCTCCAACGGGTGATCCACTCACAATGGCGCTACTGGCAGTGCCATTGTGCGCTTTCTATTTTTTAGCCGGAGCAATTGCGCTATTTGTGGATCGACGACGTTTCAAAAAAAGTTCGTTCGCAATGGAAACATAATGTGGGCAGTTGTTATCAATCCTGTTGCGGGTAGAGGAAAAGGCTCAGAGTCTGGGGCACGTGTTTGCGCGATACTCAATAGAGAAAATGTTGCATTCGAGATCGTTTCCGGAACCAATGCGACAGCAACTTCAGAGCGCTTATCGCAATTTCTATCACGATTTCCCACTGCCTCCGGCGTCATAAGTGTCGGGGGAGATGGTTTAGCACATCTAGTTCTACAACACGTTGCATCTACTTCTATTCCTTTTCTCGTAATTCCTGCTGGTACGGGCAATGATTTTGCAAGAACGCTTGGTTGGTCTGTACAGCAAAGTGATAGTGAAGAAACGTTAGTAATGCGCGCTCTATCCACGAGACCTGCCCCAATAGATCTTGGACTCGTAGATAGTGAGTGGTTTGGCGCTATTTTGTCCACGGGTTTTGATTCGATTGTGAATGAACGAGCAAATCACATGCGATGGCCTCGAGGGCCTGCGAAATATAACGTCGCAATGTTGCAAGAAATTGTAAAATTCCAACCGCGTCATTACTCCATCATTTTAGAAAACAGGGTTATTGACACTCAAGCGATGCTTATCGCAATTGGTAATGGGCAATCTTACGGTGGAGGAATGCAGGTTTGCCCCGATGCTAATCTGCATGATGGGCTTTTCGATGTCATGATACTCAAACCAATATCAACCATCGAATTTCTTAAGGTTTTCCCTAAGGTGTACAAAGGTTTACATATTCAGCATCCAGCGGTGGAAATTTTTAGAAGTCGAAGCGTGAAGATTGACGCCGATGCAGTTGCTTACGCAGACGGCGAACGAATTGGCGCGCTTCCTATAATGGCTGAAAACGTATCTGGGGCGGGTCTTACGTGGATTCATTAATGAGTCCGGCCGAGCGTTTTGCTCGATCGAAAAAAAGATCGTCGAATCCATTAACAGCTCTCTTTGCGCAGTCATTTCCTTTCGCGTTCGATGATTTTCAAACGCAAGCTTGTCACAGTGTTGAATCTGGTCGCGGAGTACTGGTAGCAGCGCCCACTGGGGCCGGTAAAACAGTAGTGGGTGAATTTGCAGCTTTTCTCGCAATCGAACAAGGCCGTAAATGTTTTTACACGACTCCAATTAAGGCTTTGTCCAATCAGAAATATGCAGAATTCGTTGAAAAATTTGGAGAAGAAAAAGTTGGATTGCTTACCGGTGACACCAGTATCAATTCAGAGGCCGATATCCTCGTAATGACTACCGAAGTTTTGCGAAACATGTTATATGCGGGTTCGCATACTCTCTCAAAGTTGGGATTTGTCGTGATGGATGAGGTTCATTACCTGGCAGACAAATTCCGTGGCGCGGTTTGGGAAGAAGTTCTCATTCACTTGATGGAAAGCGTTCAAGTAATCTCCCTTTCAGCTACGGTATCCAACGCAGAAGAGTTTGGCGATTGGTTACAAACCATTCGAGGCGATACAGATGTCATAGTTACGGAAATTCGACCTATTCCTCTGTACCAGCATGTACTTATTGATAGGGCTCTCATCGATCTTTTTGTCGATGAAGGAAAAGTAAATCCTGAGATTCTCAGGCGTGAACGTGAAGCGCTCAGACGCGTGAAAACACCAAGACACCATCGAAGCAACTGGGGTAACGAATCGCAAAGACTTGATAGAGCGGAGGTTATTGAACTTCTTCATTGTGAAAATTTGTTGCCGGCAATTACCTTTATTTTCTCTCGAGTAGGGTGCGATTCTGCGGTTAGACAATGTTTAGCGGCAGGGGTACGACTCACCTCCACGGAAGAACGAAAAGAAATCCGAGCTACGGCCCTGGAATATACAAAGGAATTGGATGAGGAAGATCTAGAAGTTCTCGGTTTTAACGAATGGCTAGGGGCACTAGAACGGGGCATTGCGGCGCATCATGCAGGACTACTACCGAGCTTCAAAGCCACGATTGAAGATCTATTTCAAAAAGGTTTAGTGAAGGCGGTATTTGCGACAGAAACTCTCGCACTTGGAATCAACATGCCTGCAAAAACCGTAGTTCTTGAAAAATTGATTAAATGGAACGGTGAAGCTCACGTGCCAGTGACTCCGGGGGAGTACACACAATTAACAGGACGAGCTGGACGACGTGGCATCGACATTGAAGGCAATGCAGTCGTGCAATGGTCTCCTACTGTTGATTCAGCAACCGCTGCTGGCCTGGCGAGTACGCGAACCTATCCGTTGAAATCATCTTTTACCCCTACATACAACATGTCGATAAATCTTATCAATCGTTTCGGTCGCGAGAGAGCGCGTGGTTCTCTTGAATCATCTTTCGCACAATTCCAAGCCGATAAAGCAGTGGTAGGCCTCAATAGACAGATTAAGAAGAACGCTCTAGCCATTGTTGATTACGAAGAACAAATCAATTGTCACATGGGAAATTTTCTTGAATATGCAACAATCAGGAGGGAAATCAAAACAACCGAAGTGCTGCTATCGCATCGTCAAGCTAAAAAGGGATTTGATCCAAAACAACGAGCGCATCTCGAGAATGACCTAATAGATTTTCGTAAGCAACTGCGCTCACATCCTTGTCACTCATGTAGCGATAGAGAAACCCACGCCCGAGTTGCTGAAAAGGCCGATCGATTACGACGCGAAAATGCAGGACTCCTAACAAGGGTTGAAAATCGAACTCATGTCATCGCTCGAACATTCGACCGTGTTTGTGATGTTCTCAACGAATTGGGTTATATACAAGGCGAGAAAACACTCCCACAAGGTGAAATTCTTGCCAAAATTTATGCGGAGGCAGATCTATTGCTGACTGAATCGATACGTACTGGGATCTTGGATACTCTCTCCGCCAGTGAATTACTCAGCGTTGTTTCGAGCATGGTCTTTCAAGCACGAAGTTCAGAAACATTGGCGCCGAGAATACCTAGCGGAAATGTGCAACAAGCTTTAGGAGAGATAGTCCAACTTTGGTCGAAATTGGAAGCATTAGAAACAAAATTCGACGTAGCAACACAGAAAGAACCTGATTTTGGTTTCTGCTGGATTTCCTTTAGATGGGCAAATGGGCATAGTCTCAATAGCGTGCTGAAGGGGAGCGATCTTTCAGTTGGAGATTTTGTGAGATCAACAAAACAACTTATAGATCTTCTCAATCAAATTGCTACTGCTAGCGATAATCTCCGCGATAGATGTAGAGCTGGCATGAAATCATTAGACCGGGGAGTTGTGGCTTACATGAATGGTGCCCTATGACTTTGATGTTGCTAGATAGCGCATCACTTTGGTATCGCGCATATTATGGAATGCCAGATACGTTGGTAACGCCCGACGGCACACCCATTAATGCAGTTCGCGGTTTTCTCGACATGAGCGCCAAACTGATTGCTCAATATAAGCCTGATCGTTTGGTTGCCTGCATCGAAGGTGATTGGCGACCCACATGGAGAGTCGCGCTCTTTCCAGAATATAAAGCGAATCGAATCGATGTTGAAGGCGAAGAGGAAGAGCCAGACACATTGGCTCCACAAATTCCAATTCTCCTTGAAGTAATTGATGCCTTCGGTATAACTGTGATTGGGGTAGATGACTACGAGGCCGATGATGTGATGGCTTCGTTTGCAGTGCAGGAAAAGGGACCGATTAGAATCGTTACAGGGGATAGGGATCTATTTCAAATGGTCGACGATTCCAGGGATGTGAAAGTGGTTTATCTCGCCAAAGGGCTTTCGCAACACGACTTAGTCAACAAAAAATGGATTGCAGATCGATATCAAATTCCAGGCGATCGCTACGATCTTTTTGCGATGTTTAGAGGAGACCCTTCCGACGGCCTACCTGGCGTTCGAGGAATAGGGGAGAAAGGCGCGGCTCTCATTGCCAACAATTTTGACACTCCAGAAAGTGCTTTACAAGGTGCTCATGATGGACATCCTGCGCTGTCTGCAAATTTGAGAAAGAAGATTATTGAAGGTAGCGAATATCTTTCGATAGCACCCACTCTTGTTCGATGTGTTCGCGATTTAGCATTGCCGCAAGTCAGTTTGCATTTGCCAGCTAGACCCCCTGACATCAATCCTATTTATGAACTTAAAGAAAAGTACGGATTGGGTGCAAGCATCGATAGGCTGATTGCCGCCCTGCAATGGTAATTTTATTTACGATTCTTTTTGCAATATTGATGAGTTTTGCTTTTGCACCTCTGTCGTTATGGTTCGCAGCACCACTGGCAGTAGGACTGCTCATATATTCATTACAAAGAGTGCATCTGAAGCAAAGGCTTGCATTGGTTTATCTCTTCGCGTTCATTTCAAATGCAATAATTTTGCATTGGACATCTACATATGTCGGGGCATCGCCATGGCTGATCTTGAGCCTTTTGGAATCCTTGTTTCTCCTCCCAATTGCATTGGTTTTCCCGTTGCGCGGATGGCGATATCCGGCCTTAGCATCCCTATGGGTTGCACTTGAATCTTTAATGGCGCGTTATCCTTTCGGAGGATTCGGCTGGACTCGAATCGGATTTACCCAAGCGGATTCACCTTACAAATCATTGGCAAGTATTGGGGGCGCACCTGCCCTAACCTTCACGACAGTGTTGGTTGGAATTATTCTTTTTGCGATTCTTTCCAAAAATACAGCCAAGGCGCTACTTCTTACATTGGGAATATCTGTTCTTACTTTGACGGGACTCACCGTCGCAAGTCCAGATCACATTCAATCTCCCGGGAAAATATCGATACTAGCGATTCAAGGGGGAGTACCCGAACTAGGTTTGGATTTC
>Ga0214919_10006796_pt1 | contig 15606 bp, 17 predicted proteins | sample LL1503_MetaG_FD_177994 | JGI IMG/M metagenome (GOLD analysis project Ga0214919, IMG submission 177994) | Freshwater microbial communities from Lake Lanier, Atlanta, Georgia, United States - LL-1503 | ecosystem: Environmental > Aquatic > Freshwater > Lake | place: USA: Georgia | collected... | reverse complement strand
CGCCCCTGTTGCTGATGATGTATCGGTTTCTTCTGTTCTTGATGCTGTAATTGAAGAGGTTGTTGTGTCTGTTGCTGCGACTGCTGCGACTGCTGCGACTGCTGCGACTGCTGCGACTGAAACAGTTCCTCTAAAGCCCCTCGTGAAGGAAGTAGTCCCTGAACAAGTTCAACCTGTCGCGAGTCTTTTAGGGCGAAGGACTTCAAACAGGCTCTCCATGAAGTCTGACAGAAGGGAGTAAATTCTAGTTTTTCAACAAACTGAAAATTATCCCAAACGTCTAAAATTCTCCAGTAAGAATCTCCCTCTTTCAAATAAACACCATCTGTAAGGGTTTTTGTAGGCTTTTCAATATATTCTACAGTTCGGACCTCCATTTCTCTAAGTATAAAAATTGAACAATATTTAAGCATTCAATACTGTTTAATTTTAGGAAAATGGCACCCGCTGTGAAAGACTTCCATGCGCTATTATTATCTCAAAAGGGTGATATCAAACAAACAAAAATTCCTCTAAAACAGGAAATAACATTTGAATTTATTAAGAAGTTTCTAAAATCAAAGACTGATATTGACTTAATAGCAACATATGAATATAACAGCCAGTATATATTCTTATTTGCTTCTCCAGATGGAAAATCAGGAACAGAGAATCAACACGAACTCCCACCTCCACACGATTCTATTGTTGCGTTTGGAGATATTCTCCTAATTGTATCTTCTGATAAAGAGTGGAAACAGCCAGTTCCATTCACAGTTGCGCAATATGAAAAGTTTTATCAATACTTGTTTGAGGGAGGAGAAGATGATGAGGAAGAAGATGAGGAAGATGAACATCTAGATGCTATTGATGAAGTTGAGGAAGATGATGAAATTGTAGAGGAAGAAGAGGAGGAAGAAGAAAAGCCTGATCCAGAAGTTGATGCTGACTATATTGATGTGGATGAACCTATTGCTAAAGTACAGGCTAAGAAGAAGACAACTGCTACTACTGCTTTCAATAATACTGGACGTGGTAAACAGCAGATTTTAATGCAAACACAAGGTTTCAAAGAGTTAGATTCCCTTACAGATGAGGATAACAAGAAACTCATTCGTAAGACTACTCGTGATATTATTGAGAAAATTCTCAAAAATATTAATTCAAGCGATTTAGAAGTATCAATCTTTAAGGCCACTATTAAGGAATCAGAGAAACGCCATATTATTTGCCATTGGAAGAATCCTTTGTTTGAGAATCAGTACAAGACAATTGCTCGACGTGTGATTACAAATCTTAATAAGGATTCATATGTGAAAAACATTCGTCTTATTCAGCGATTTCAAGATAAAGAGTTCACATTGGATGAACTTGCTGCGAAGAATTGTTATGAATTATATCCAGAAGTCTGGAAGGAACTTTCTGATCGGCTTATTATGCGTGAGCAGAAACTTCTTGAAGGTAACAAGGGTATGGCGACAGATCAGTTTAAGTGCCACGGTTGTGGAAAGAGGGAGTGTACTTTCTATGAATTACAAACTCGCTCTGCGGATGAGCCAATGACAATCTTCATTACTTGTGTAAATTGCGGAAAGCGTTGGAAGCAGTAATTGCGGAAAAATAAAAAAGTTTGTAACTTTTCTGAAAGTATATGGACCCACAGACGCAGCCCCAACTACAAGCACCATCCCAGCAACAGCAGTTATCAACTTTAACTGCTGTATTTCCTATAAACCACACAAATCTATGGCCTATTCTAAATGATATGTGGTCTTTTTTTGCGGGAAATGCTGGTAATATTTCAGTGCTTTCTGTGAATTCAACGAAAGATGTGATTCCTGATCTGAAACTTGCTGAGAAGGTTGGTGCTAAATTAACAATGTGTGTCCCAACTGATGAAGGTGTTGAATATATGAATGATGTCAAGAGTGTTTTAAAAGAACGTGGTAAATCTACAATTCTTTCTAAAGATCCCTCATTTCATCTTATTTCAAAGTGCTGGGTTCTATCAAACCGTGTATCAATTGTTAAAGGTATACCTGGTGCTTTCAATGGTACTGCTGAAATAGTATTACAAGAGAGAGATCTCTCAGGGAACACTGCTGACCTCTCAGGGAACACTGCTGACCTCTCAGGGAACACACCTACAATAACTGTTCCGCTAATTGATGTATTTTCCCTTACAGAAAATAATTATTTTGATATTATTAAGATTGATTTTCTTGGCCAGGAACGTTTAATCTTAAGTGGACTACTTGAAGCAGGAATGAGGTCATCTCTCATTTTAGTTAAGTGGTCTAACAATCCTAATAAAGATAGACAGACTCGCGCCGCAGCCGCAACTCTTCAGAATCACGGATACACTCTTCTAAGTGTAGTTGATGGTAAGTACTTATATCACTATAATGATAAGCCTTTCTATAATTTATGTGATTGGGAAACTCCCTCAATGAAAAATCCAATGGTTGAGAAAATCATTGATTTTACTACAAAAAATCTAACAAGACAGTTTGCTGCTTCATTAGAGGTTAAAGAGACAACCGAATCACAACCCCAAGAGACTTCTGAATAAGTGAAATCTGTTTAGAATTGGGGACAAGTCGTCCTGATTCAATTTCTCGAAATGTATTTCTCGGAAATCCACACAAATTATCTGCATTAATTTGTGTGAGTTTCTTCTCAATACGTGTTTGAATAAGTAACTTCAAAATGCTCGAATCAATGTGTTTACGAACAATCGCCTCATTATTTTCAATCTTTTTTTCAAGTGATGCTAATCTCTGTGACTCCGTTCCAGCAGGTCGTTCCACAATTTTTGTAGCACCACTGGGATGCGCAGATGCATCAGCAACTCTCCTAGTCTTCTTAAGAACAACTTGTGTCCAATCTTGTGTATCAGCCATTTTATAATATATGTTGGTCTAAGGCTTTACACCCATTTAGAATTAAAATATGGTAGAGGAAAGGTATATAATACCCCACATTCAAGGTGGACTCGGAAATCAACTCTTTATCGTCGCAGCGTGTTATGCTATTCAAAAATCTAAAGAATGCGCTGATATACAAATATTATTGCCACCTGAAGATCAAAATAAACATAGAGTAAGTAAATATGATTATTATGATACATTATTTTTACATTTTCCAAATTCCCATAGAATTAATATATCCAAAGAAATGATTTTAAATATGTGGGCTCTTCCAAACTATCAGCGTCCTGCATCTAGTTCTTATGGCCCGTGGAATCCAAGTGAAATACGAATCCCCTGTTTTTTAGACGGATACTTCCAGTACTACCCTTCTATCAAACCATATGTAAGGGATATTCAAGAAATTTTGCACACTGCTTTACAAAATGTAGCAGTTCCATTTGAACCTGAAAGCGGCTCAATACTAATTCATATAAGAAGAGGTGATTATGTTCCAGTTCAAGAGTATCATTTTCTTATAGAAGAAGATTATTATTCAAAAGCACTACAGCATTTTGATCCTTCATTAACATACTATATATTTTCAGATGATATTGAATTATGTAAAACTTTTAGAGTATTTGAGAATCTGACAAATAGAGTATTTGTAAATGAAGTTGATGAAGTTGTTTCTCTAGCATTAATGGCTCGTTGTAGAGGCGGGGCTATTATCGCAAATAGTACATTTAGTTATTGGGGAGCACTTCTCGGAGCATATTATTATGGGAAAAAAGTAATTGCTCCGCATAAATGGTGTATAGACCCTCCTGTAGACTTATTTCCATCTGACTGGGTGATTTTATAGAGTCAAAATTAAGTAGCTTACAAATAGGGGTCGCAAGACAATGGCAAAAAACACACATCCTACAATACATTTATTCCCGCCACGGAAAAATATAAGGCCAGGTAATGACTTTTATAAACATATTAATGGGAATTGGATTCGTCACGCGCATATGCCTTCATTTATTACATCATATAGTGTAAGTGAAGAGATTGAGGATAGTGTTGCTAAAGAATTATTTACACAAATAGAATTATCTGTCAAATCTTTAAAAGAAGGTAAATCACTTTCAAAAGAAGAGACACAAATAGGGACACTTGCGTTATCTTGTTTACAAAATCCGTATCAATCACATAGTCTAGATTTTTTGAAAACATTAATAGATAAGTTGGGATGTATTCGTGATACAGATGATGTTGCGTCAAGTCTTGGCGATTTTTTAAAATACAGAATAAATACAGTATTAAGTATTTTTGCTGGGCCAGATACCACACATAGTACTAATATGTATTTATGTATTGGATCAGGTTCTATTGGCCTTCCTGATATATCTTATTACAAGGCTACTGCGCCAGGAAAAATGCGAACATTATTATCATATATAAGTCTTTTAAGACGTCTTGGTAAAGATTTTGATATACCAAATCTCGAACTACTCGCAAGTTTAGAGTCAACTTGTATACAGCCTCTTATTAAGTCATATGGAGATAGTGAAGTATTAATGACTGGTTCTGAAATTGCTTCTAAATATAAAGCAATTCCGTGGAATATTATATTTGAGGCTTCTCTTGATTTTACACCATCTGAATGGGCGAATAAGAAGTTTTTAGTTCTTAGTAAATCGTGGCTTCAATATTTAAACAAATTATTTAAAACTATGACATTGGGTGAATGGAAAATATGGCTCGCAGGAAATGTGATTTTACATTCTCTTTCTGTTTTACCACCCCCATATAATGATATGTATTTTGAATTATTCAAACATATACTCCAAGGACAATCTGAAAGAATTCCTCAGAAAAATTTCGCATTATATTTATGCCAACAATGGCTTCCAGTTTCATTGGGTAAAATATTTGAAGATTGTTGCTTAAATAAGGATTCTGTTAGACACGCTAAAATTTTAGCAAAAAATATACAAGAAGCCGCAATAAATCGTATTCGTAATTTAGAATGGCTTGATATTGGAACAAGAAAGAAGGGTATATCAAAAGTGAAACATATTCATATTGGAATAGGTGTTCCTGAAAAATGGCCAGATTCTGTAGAACCGGATTTAACACGTAATAATCTGTTACAAAATATATTAAAACTTGGGGAAGTTCGTACATTAAATGATATTCAATTAGTGAAACATAATCTAAATCCTGATTCCTGGGACGATCCATCTTTCGCAGTAAATGCTTATTATTATAATGAGGGTAATCGTCTTATTATTCCTGGAGGGATTTTAAGGTTCCCATTCTTTGATAAAAAACGTTCAGAAGGTTGGAATTATGGAGGTCTTGGCACAGCAATGGGACACGAATTAACGCACGCCTTTGATGTAGATGGAAAAGGATACAATGAAGTGGGAAACGCAATTAGTTGGTGGCTTCCAAAAGATAATAGGGCTTATAATGCGAAAACACGAGCAATTATTAATTTATATGAAAAGGCAAAATATCAAGGACATTCAGTAAATGGCGCACTCACTTTAAGTGAAAATATTGCGGATCTTGGGGGAGTAGCAGTATCTCTTGGAGCACTTGAAGAAGTTTTAGCAAAGAAGAACGTATCAAAAGAAGAAAAAAAACAACAATATATTGATTTTTTTACTTCGTATGCGGTTTCTTGGAGAATTAAAGAAAAAAAGGCGAAGAGTCTTCAAGGATTAATTATGGATCATCACGCACCTGCTCCACTTCGTGTGAATCTTATTGTTTCTCAGTTTCAGCAATGGTATGATGCTTTTGGAGTTACTGAAAATGATGTTTTATATATTCCTCCTGAAGAACGAATTTCTATTTTTTAGAGTTTATAAGATCATAAGATCTGAAATGCGCCAATACTCAAATGTACCATTTGGCATAGGACGTCTAAGAATAAACGGAAGACGTCTGGCCTCAAGTTCAAGACGAGCAATTTCCTTGATATCAGAAACATGTTCAGGAACTTTGATAAATGGGCGTGCCCCTTGACTTAACTGAGTCGAACGAAATCCCAGTACTTTAGTACGTTCAAAAGTTGTTAGGAATGGCATACTCTTGCGAGGATTATCAGCAGTTGGTGTAATCTTAGGAATAACTTCCTCAACATATTCAAGAATTGTTTCAGGATGCTGGGCATATAGATATGCTAAAGATGGATCAGGTATATTCAGATTATTTGAGTCTGTTCGTTCAGCATCATCCCCTTCAATCTCTTGTAAGTCTTCGAGAATATCTGCAACATCAACTGTGTCAGCGGCTGGCTCGTAATCTGCGTCCATTCTTTCTCTAACTATAAGGGATATAAGTTATTAAGTAGGTTCAATTTTTATGTTGATTGATTGTCTCAATAAGTCAATTTAGAATAGTTCAGCAAGGCGTAACAATTTTTATGTTGATTGATTGTCTCAATAAGTCAATTTAGAATAGTTCAGCAAGGCGTAACAATTTTTATGTTTCAGCAAAGCGTAATAATTAAATTCCGCACGGGCCTAAAACACAACAACACTTTATATTATAGAGAATGGACACTTCAAATGTTACTCCTGCTGTTAATGAATTGGTAAAGCCAGAATATGTAGTCAAAGATTATGTGACCTTTGATGAGATGCCTTTGCCCGAAAATCTCCTACGTGGTATCTACACGTATGGTTTTGAGAAGCCATCTGCCATTCAGCGTAAGGCTATTATGCCTATCGCTGATGGGCAGGATCTGCTAGCACAGGCCCAGTCAGGAACTGGAAAGACCGGTACATTCTGTATTGGGTCTCTATGTCGTGTTGATCCTACTATCAAGGATACTCAAGTTCTTGTACTTGTTCCTACACGTGAATTATCGCAGCAGATTGAGAAGGTTGCGCAGAATATTGGTCAGCATATTCCAATTACTACATACTCCGCAACTGGAGGCACACCATTACGTGATGATATTAAGGCACTTGAGAAGGGTGTCCATTTTATTGTTGGCACGCCTGGTCGTATTTTTGATCTTATGCGCCGCAATATTATTCGTCGTTCCGCAATTCGTGTACTAATTATGGACGAGGCTGACCAGATGCTTGAGGATCGTTTCAAGGAGCAGGTGATGTGTATTCTAGGGCTCGGTTTCCCTCAGCAGACTCGTGTATCACTTTTCTCTGCGACTATGCCACAGGAGGTTATTGATATTGCGAACGAAATCCTCCAGAATCCTGTTAAGATTCTTATCCCCCCAGAGGATGTTACACTTGACGGTATTAAGCAGTATTATGTTGATGTTGAGAATGAGGAGTGGAAATATGATGCTCTTGCTGATATTTATGGAAATCTGACAATTAATCAGGCTATTATTTACTGTAATAAGCGTCAGAAGGCAGAATGGCTTGCTGATAAGATGACTGCGAATGGTTTCACTCTAAACTGTATTCACGGTGATATGGATGTTGCTGAGCGTAAAAAACGAATGCAGGACTTTCGTTCAGGAAATGTTCGTGTATTAATTTCCACAGATCTTCTTGCGCGTGGTATTGATGTTCAGCAGGTCTCTCTCGTCATTAACTTTGAACTACCTCCTCAGCGTGAGAACTATATTCACCGTATTGGTCGCAGTGGACGCTATGGTCGCAAGGGAACAGCCATCAATATCCTCTGTAAGGAAGAACGTGATGCTCTAAAGGACATAGAAAAATTCTATTCAACTACTATCAGTGAGTTACCAAATGACTTACGTAGCGTTTGCTCCTGAAACATTTGATGTTGCCACATTTGTTGCCACATTTGTTGCCACTGATCTTACATCGTGACGACACGTAGGACAATGAACATTTGTTATAAACCAAGTATCAATACAGGTGCGGTGAAACGTGTGCGAACAATGATTAATTTTTCGCACAGTTGCTCCTGTTTCCAATGTGTCTTGGCAAATAGAACAATTATCAGTCAAGTTTGATGAAAGAACTGATATAGTAGTATTATTCTGAAGAACGTGAGATGATGGGCGAACTGGAATAGGTTCTAACCAAGTCTGTATATTACCTCCCCATCCAGGAATACGCTGTGATGTTGGAGGAGACCGAAGGAGATTCACAATAAGTTCCGCAATTGCTGGCGCAACGTCTTCCTCCTCAGATTCTTCAGTGTGTGTCATCAAAGAAGATGCTTCATCTCTCCTTTGACGGCGTGCTGGAGGTGGATATGTCCCCTGTCGACGAATCTGATTGACAGGTGTTTGTGGATATACTTGATTAAGGTACTGGTTACGATTATTTGAATATACATCAAAATTTCTACTCATTTGTCGCTGAACATAACTCATTAATTGTGGAACAGTGTTAAAATTGTCTGAATCGTAAAGAAGCGCAGGGAAATATACGTGTACTTCATTGAGAAGCGCCGATGGATATGGTCCTTGATTGTTTTGCCTGTGATTATTATTTCCAGACATTTTCAAATTATATACTAAACTTATATTCTACAAAAAATCAATTTTTAATACGCTTATTAATAAATTTAGTGTTCAACAGTTTCAGAAGGAACAAGAGCATAATTAAACTTCAACACAAAGTCCCATATAATAAGACGCTTCTTCGCAGGAGTCGCAACCAACTGAATCTTAGGCGCCTGGCACTTATAAAGTTCTGAATGCTTCTCAAATGATTCGTTCGAAAGTGTACGAATACCCTCCAACTGATTCCAAGTATTCTCTGCCAGAGCATTTTGTAATCTATTTTGGTCTGGTTTGCCACGAACATCCAGAATATCACGATTCACAAACGATAGTAGAATATCCTTGGCTGCTTGTGAAACCATTTGTAGAATCTGAAGAATATCCTGCTTCTTAATCCGCTGCTTCTCACGGTTCTGTAGCATCTGCTTCCACGACTTCTCATCAATCTGCTTACGAAGATAACGAATATCAATATCTTCATTTGTAGATTCGTTCAAAACAATATCATGACGAGGAATCTCTATTGCATCAATATGAGTAATTACACGCACAACTTCCATAATACCAAAATTTATTAACTCTTTCATCTCAACATTAGTCCAAGTTCTGTTGGCAATTCGCGCAATAGCTATATAAGTTTCCTGATGGTTATAACACGCAAGAGCCGCGTCACGATTACCTCCATCATTCTCTCGTGGTACAGCACCCTGTGTTCTACGAATATATTCATAATAGTGTGGATTATGTACACGAACGTTCACAAGTTTCGCACCAGTCTTCCAGTCAAATGGTGTTTGGCACTGTGTACACCACATTTGATCACAACCAATCTCCTTATAAATTTCCGCACTACACTCTGGACAGTTCCTACACTGCTTCTTCTTCAGTTTCACAGATTCAACATTCTCAGGCTTACAAATATGGGCAGCATCTTTCTCCATACCCTTAATCTCATAACAGTCAGGACATACCCAGATTGAACAAAGTCCACACTTATACTGACTACTAAGAAAGCCGCGACAGTCGTTTGATGGACAAGACTTATGAAACTCACGAACAAGTTCATTTTTATCTTTAGTTGCGCCAGCAGAACCAGGCTCTTGACCCATTCTTAGAGCGTGAACTTTATTTGCTCGCGCATTATACTTTCGCTGAAGTTCATATAGTTCATTTTGCTTATCCTGAACTTTTTTGAAAAGTGGTTCAAGAGTCTTTGCCAACTCTTCTCCACGATTCATTCGGTCAATCTTCATCATTCTGTTAGGGAGAATAGCCTTCTGACGTGCCATTAATACATCTTCACGGTGTTTCTTATAAGTTTGATTTATAAATGTCCCAGGAAAGGAAGTAATCATAAATTCCCGTGACCAAGTACGCCGGCAATTCATACAATGAGCATCTTGAATAGAACCTAACAAATATGTCTGGCAGCAAGTAGAACACGCCTTATGTTCACATAGATGGCATACAACTGGTTTACGATTCGGTGTGCGCAGAAATTTTTCCGTACAAATATCGCAGGAGTCGGCCATTTTTCTAAAATTGATGGCGGCTTTAACACCTAAAGTCGCCATCAATTTTTTGGGGAGGGACACCTAAAATTCCGTTACAACCCTACACTATGGAGGAAAACCAAAAGCGTGATAAAAAAGGCGTTGTTGGAATTGCGAATGTTGGAAATACTTGTTATGCGAATTCTGCTATTCAACTCCTTCGCCACTGCCCAGAGTGGTCATCATTCTGTCTTCAGGGCTTAGCAGAAAAAGAGATTCAAGATTTGTCAGGAAATCCTGCGAAAGTTATGAATGGATATCTCGATATATTAAAACCTCTCTGGTCTGGTTCACATCCCGCATTTATTCGTCCAGGCGGATTTTGGCAAATGATGGAGCAAGTTGTGCGTGGTACAATTTATGAAGAGTTTCTCCATAGAATTCCTCACGATGCTCACGAATTTATGACATGGATGCTCGATCAGCAATATATGGCAACGCAGAAGGAGCGACACTTCACTATTACTGAACCTAAAAATACGAATGATCCAAATGAAATGATGGCACGTGAAGCAGTAAAAGCATGGATTGACTCTTTTAAAAAGACATATTCTCCCCTTACAGATTTGTGCTTTGGATTAATGCGAGTAACAACCACCTGTCAGGGATGTGGAAATGAGAGTCGGACTTGGGAAACATTTAATATGCTAAAGATTCAGCCAGGTGGCCCAGGCGAGGACAATACGCTACAAGGAATGTTGAATCGTGAAATGCAGAACGAGAGGATTGATGATTATTCGTGTGAAAAGTGTAAGGAGCGGTGCCCTGTGGAGCGCTCTCACAGAATTTGGCGCTTACCGAGAAATCTATTTGTGGTCTTGCGCCGTTTTAACTCGAATGGAACAAAAAATCAAGTGCCGCTTGAATATGATGGATCTGTTGTGGAGTTTGGTGGCGCATTTGCAGTAGAGTCGCCAGAAATTAGTAAGGCCTTTAAGTTTGAGTTCTTTGGCGCAGTGGATCATCACGGACATCATATGGGTGGACATTATACTTGCCAAGCACGGTCTCCAGTATCTGGAAAATGGTGGTTGTATGATGATGAGAGTACGTATATGTTGGAAGAGCCAAAGTTTGGCTCTTCAACGTATATTTTGGGGTTGAAGCAAACGGCTGCTGAATAGCGATTCAAGCAAACGACCTAGTAATTAATTCCGTCTCCGAGTTTTCCGTGATTTCCGATTCTTTCGTCTGGTTTTGCGACCTCCACCTGCAGCAGGGGCTGTAGTAGAAGCCTTATTTAGATTTATATTAATATTTTTTAGATTTAAATTTGCAGCGGCCGCATTTAATTCTTCAGCAGATGAAGTAGCAGCGTTTAATTGTTTACTAGAATTAATAGATGCTTTATTCAGATTTATATTAATATTTTTGAGTTCCTTAGCATTTAAATTCGCGGCGGCTATATTTAACTCATTAGCAGTTGACACAGCAGCATTTAATTGCTTAGCAGCGTTATTCGCAGCATTAACAGCCGTCTTATTTGCTGTAGCATTTGTACCATTTTCAGCAACAGCGGCGGCAGTCGCATTTGCCGCAGCAGCAACAGCATTATTTACAGGAGCAGGATTGACATTTGTTGTCGCTGGTAAATTTGCGACAGCAACAGCAGCATTTTGTAAATTTGTAGCAGCAGTCTCTAGTTGGACTGAAGTCTTTCCATTATTAACAGCGGCAACATTCTGTAACTGTGTGGCAGTTTGAGTTGCTGTCTGAGCAGCAGGTGCTAAAGGCTGTTGTGATGACATCCAAGAACCCATCTTTCTATCTAATAGAACGTTTGAAAACCTTCAACTTGTCCATCAGTCAAAAACACTGTTTTTACGTGTCCCATCCAACCGCCATCGCCACACACACGGAAATGAATATGAGGTTCTATACGCCCTTTAATAGGAACAGTATATGCTTGTGGCTCACGGACTTTAAGAACCGCTTCACCATTCACATCCGCAGTTGCTACACCAGCATTTTCATAATCAGTATACGCCTTTTGCCAATTATTAATCTCCTTCAAATGCTCCGTAGCAGGTTCAGAAGCCCAATAGAGAACTTTTGCTCCGGGATTAACTTTTATTTTAACATCACGAGTCGCTCCAGGAGGAGCACGATTTGTTAATATAGAACAGGGCATAATAGTTTCACCGAGGAATGGTAAGTAAGTATCTCTGTGAAACATAAGTGAAAGCGCTGCTAAACCAATTAGTATATAAAGACTTCGTGCAAAAATACCTTTTCCAAAAAGTTTCGCAACAATATCAACCTTTATTGTTCCAACTAATCCCCAATTAACCGCACCAATAATAACAAGCCCTATAGCAATCATATGTAACTTTTTGTGAATACTCATTCTTCTATTATATTAAAGAGTGAAAAAATTGTAGTATTTGCATTATATTGGCTTATATCTTTATTATAATACATACATGTAGCATTATGTGCAATATAATCAATTGATTTATACATTGGTTCTTGTATAAATGTAAATTTATAATAATCTATTACTGCTTGCCCCATTGGAGGTTCAAAATAATTTTCATAAAATATAGAATGCTGACTAGGTGCCAATTCATTCAAAGAATAATTTAATAATTTTAATATTTCTTTAGCAACATATGTAAGTAAATATGATGTTGGATGATTATATGTATGAAAAAGTAAATGGTCTCTATAATTTTCCTCAATAAAATCAGCAACCTTTATTAATGTATTTTCTTCATTTTCTCTTAAAATTGTCATATTTCTTTCAAAACGTTCTTTAAAATTATAATCAATACAATTATTTAAAATCATTAATTTAATTTCATTAAGAGAATATCCTTCTAATTTCAAATCACATACAACTTTATTATTAATATGATTTTCCTTTGGATTATATAATAGTTCCCAAAAACTATCATTATATATATATGGAAAACTTATTTGAATACATTCTGGTTTAAGATATGATATTATATTTTGTGTAGAATAAATTCCATGTTTATCTTTAATTGGTTGATGAATGAATAAATCACATGCTTCTAAGGATTTTATAGGAATATCTTCTTTATTTTTAATAATTTCGTAATTAATTATATTTATGAAATTTTCAATATCATAATCTTTACAAAATGTGATATGGTGCTTTAAAATATCTATAATTGCTTTACCTTGACAATTTGAATAAATAACAATATTCTTCATAATATTAATAAATACTATGAAAAATATTTTTAAACCATTAGTATTATCTAATAATTACTTCCGTGCCTTTCTTGACTTGCGAGTTTGTTTTCTATTATATTTACCACCGTATTTAACTGTAGAAAACTCTTTAGGAACATATATTTCGATTCTAGCATAATCTATTGTAACCTTCCCATTATGAAATTTGTGAGCACCTCCCAGTGAGTCATCTCTATTGAAAAATTCTATATGTTGGTCGTGTCCAACTTCTGGTATATAAGAAATAATAGCGTGTTGTTCTAAATTTGTATTAGACATCAACTCATTTAAATTTACCTTAGTAAATCCATATGGTATACGCATAGATTCTGTAGATAATTTTGGTTGTTGAGGTTGTGGTTGTTGAGGAGTCGGATACACTTGGTAATTTTGAACAGAAGACGGATTCTGAGACATCTGTTTTTTAGCAGAACCAAAACTGAACCAACTCATAATTTTTATATCTATATTATTGTGATAAAATCGACCAATATAAACCTAAAAAGTAGAGCCGTATTATTATATAGAATGTCGGAACAGCAACAACAACAACCAATAATAATCCTATTCTCAGGATGGTCACAAGCAGGTAAAGACACCGCCGCCGATCTTCTTGTTAATATCTATGGATTTCAAAAGTTCGCATTTGCAGAAGAACCCAAAATCGCAACTGCGCAAAAATATAACTTTCCCTTACAGTGGACTATGACACAGCCTGGGAAGGTCCAAGAAATTCGCACTGAAAATGGAGAACTCAGAACAGTGCGAGATCTTATTATTGAATACGCAAATGCTGAACGTGCTAAAAATCCTCAAGTATGGGCCTCATCTGTTGCCGATAAAATCAAAGAATCCTGTAAGGGAAAGCAGAAGAAGTTTGTAATTAGTGATTGGCGTTTTATAGATGAACTTGTGGGATTACAGAAGGCCTTACAGGATATTTCGCCGGCAATATATCCTATTCAGATTCGTAGGCCTTCACAACTTGTTAGTCCTGTAGCAGATAATACTGAATATGCTCTTTTGGGGTTCCCATTTTATATGACAATTAAGAATACAGGAGATAAATTTTTCATTACAAATATTGGTAGAGAAATGCACCAAATTATTGGGAGATAGTCTATTAGAGAATGAGTTACTGTAAACTCCGACGAAATAATGGTGCAACTGGCGGTTGTGCGCCCGATAAACCGTCAAATCCTGGACTTGCTTCGGAAAATAATAAGAAACTTGAAGCAATAATTGCTGAACGGGCTAAACAAGATGCTTTATTATTTGGTCAAGCGCCGAATAATAATATTAATAAAAAATAGGATGGAGCAAACTAATAAAGGTAAGTGGGTGGCAAACTGGAAAACAGGGTATCGTTATACTACGAATTCAATTCGCTCTATAAATTATCCCGAAGCAACAAAGAAGCCTGGACATCTCGGATCAGAAATATGGGGGCCTTATAAAAAGAAGTATGTGAAATCTGTTTTTGGACAAATGCTATTTAGAGAGCCTGAAAAGGTTGATGATGTACCTATTTTATGTAGATGTAGAAATATTTATGAATATATGAGAAGTAATAATGGTATAATACCAGTAGGAGCATTTGGCGCAGTTGCTGTTGGCTCAAAAAGACCAGCGTGTTGGGAAGATAGCGCAACTATGTGGAATGCAAAAGGTGGTGATACATTTAATGTTGTAGTTGGACATCCTGATTTTTATCAATATTTAGCAAATCCAAATGGAGCAATTGGAATGATTACAAATTTTGCAAAAATATTTATGGGAGGAAAACAAGGGAGAAAAACAAGAAAAACAAATACACTAAGAAAGACAAGAAAAATAAGAAAGAACCCTCCCTCCTAAGTATACATCCCAATTGGAGGTAAATCCTTGGCCTCACGCTTATTCAAGAAGAGTTTGATATACTCCTTCTTGAGTACGAACGGTAACTGGAATTCAGGAATGTGGAATGGTAGATCCTTCGTATTAAACATACGTAACATGTTAATTTTCTGTGCAATTTGAATAAGGCAGCGACGTAACTCGCGAACACCTGATTCATTTTTACAATAATTCTCAATAATATTTTCAAGTATCTCTCGTGACATTGCTACCTTTTCAACAAGATTTACCTCTTTTAACGCATCAGGCCACAGAAACTTCTCAGCAATAGCAACCTTTTCTGTAGGTTTGTATCCCTCAAGTTCAACAACAACAAACCGATCAAGAAGAACTTTATCGAGTTTATTGAGATCATTAGCACTGAACACAAACATAATCTTTGAAAGATCTACAGGAATTCCACTGAGATACTTATCCTCAAAATCCTCATTCTGAACAGGATCTGTAAGGTGTACAAGTAGATGCTGAACTTCTTCGCCCTTTGGTGTAGTAGAAATCTTATCAACTTCATCAAATAAGAGTACCATTGAAAGGCTCTTCGCAGAAATAATACTATTTACAATCTTTCCTGAATGACTTCCCTCATAGACTGGTTGATGGCCAGTATATG
>Ga0214919_10006795_pt1 | contig 15606 bp, 48 predicted proteins | sample LL1503_MetaG_FD_177994 | JGI IMG/M metagenome (GOLD analysis project Ga0214919, IMG submission 177994) | Freshwater microbial communities from Lake Lanier, Atlanta, Georgia, United States - LL-1503 | ecosystem: Environmental > Aquatic > Freshwater > Lake | place: USA: Georgia | collected... | reverse complement strand
AAGTCCGTGAGATGGCAAGGAATCAAGTTTGTGATGATGCAGATGTTGGTTGTTCTGCTGGTTATCACGCTGGGTCAGAAGAATATGCAAAGAGTTTCAATGGTGGTGGTAATCTTGTGATAGTTAAGATTAACCCTGCTGATGTTGTATCTGTTCCAACAGATTGCGAATGTCAGAAACTTCGTGCATCTAAATTAGAAGTTGTTGCACTATATCGTAAATCTCTTGACAAAGAACTTTATGATATTGCCTATGGAAACTTTATTCATCCATATAGTCCAGAAGCTCAAGAAGCTATGCAAGAAATGTATGAAGTAGACCCCGATGATGAATACGATGATGAGGATGAAATTCCTAATTGGGGAAATGATGGCACACTTAAAGCGAATTATCACAATAAGCGTGACCCCCAAACTGGAAGATTTATCAAGGGATAATGAAGCTAGGTTTGCACATTGATTGGTGCATAGGGAGATGGTTTGGTAGGAACAATAATCTTGAGATTAGAGTTACCCTGCCAACCATCTCTCTCGGTTATAAAAAAGAAGATGATGATAAATGGTTTGGATTTAAATTCAATTTAAGGACAGACATATCATTTGAATCATACGAATACGGAAAAATATTTACCTTGATTTTATTTGGATTTGGAGTTAAAGTAAGCAAGTTTAATTTATGAGTGAAGAAGATAATTTTAATTGTAAAGCTGGAAATCAGTTGAGAGATACTTTATATAAAGATATATTAAGATATGCTCAAGAAAGTGATATGACAGCCTATCAAGTCATTGGCGTTTTAGAATCATTGAAATTTGATTTGTTAAACGCTATGAGAAACGCACATATAGAAGAAGGAGATGAAGATGAAATCTAATCGTGGTCGTAAAAAAGGTTCGTTTTGTTTTTCAATGGTAACATTGAGTGAACTTAATAAAGTATTGAAACAAGATGCGGTGGTTATCGTATCAAAGAAATTCCTCGACAATTTAAATATAAAAGGAATTGAAAAGGAAGTCAATACTAAAACCTATAATAGTTTAGAGCAACCTATTGATTTTCAAGTAGTTTAAACAAACTTCTTGATTAGAAATTAAAACCCATATATAAAGGTTCTATGGCAAAAGAAAATTATTCAGAAATAGTTGGGCAAGAAAAAACAAAAGCAAAGCTAAACTTTTTGCTTGAAGGATTTGAGCAGACAAAGATTATGCCTCATCTTCTTTTCGTTGCTCCGAGAGGATGCGGTAAAACTATGATCGCTCAAGAGACAGCGAAGATTATGAATCGTCAGAAGAATGTTATTGTTAATTGTTCTACGATTAAAAATGTCAAGAGCTTCTTTAATCAGATTATGCTTCCGTTTGTTTATGACAAAGATACCACAATTATCTTTGACGAAGCAAGTGAATTGCCTAGAGATGTTACAATGGCACTTCTAACTATTTTAAATCCTAATACTAACAATCAGAACGAATTTACTTTTGAAGATGGAACTTATACTTTTAGATTCAATCAAAACTCTTTTATCTTTTGCACAACAGAAGCCCAAAAGATTTTTCACGCTCTTGCAGATAGACTTTATAGAATTGATATGGAAGATTACTCCTATGTTAGTTTAGGTAAGATTATCCAAAACAATTTAAAATCTAAAAATCAATCTATTGAAATTAATGTTATTGATGAAGTCGCTAGTGTTTGCCGTGGTAATGCCAGACAAGCTCAATCTATGGCAAATCAAATCTCCTCTTATTTGATGAGTAAAAATTCCAATAAACTCACTAGCGGAGGCTGGAGTGAGATCAAAGGTAAATTATCCATCTACCCTCTTGGTCTTTCAGAAATCGAACTTAATATAATTAAAATTCTAAAAGAACACGGAGAAGTTAGACTAACTAACCTTTCAGCTAAAACTAATCTTACCAAAGATATGTTGCAGAAGAATGTTGAAATGTATTTAATGAGAAATAATCTTATTGAAGTTAGGCCAACTGGTCGTGCCTTAACTAAAAAAGGTCACGATTACCATAAGGAACATATATCTAAATGAAAAATCAAAAAGTAAAAACTACCAAAGGAACTCCTATGGAAGTAGAAAGCTATGATAGTAACATTAAAATGTTTTATTGTTTTGTGCCTCATCTAAATATGACACTAACAATTCATCCTTCTGCTCTTGACTTAAATGAGAAAGAGTTAGATGATCTAAAAATGGAGATGATACAAAATGAACAAAAAAATAATTGATAAGATTGATTTAGTAATTGAAGATATTAATTATCTTCAAGAGCTTATTAGCTTTGATACATCTGATTCTAGCGAATACGATTTGGATTCAGTAGTAAATCTATTGGCCGAAATCCGTGGCAAAGTCGCTAATGAAGAAGATGAAGTAGAAAAGATTGATCTTAAACAATTATGACATTACATCCTAAAATTAAAATGATCGCAGAGGAGTTTGGTGAATCCTATGAATGGATTACTGGCGATGAGAGTTTGTTTATCAAAGTTAGCAATCATTTCATAGATATTGTAAAAGAAAGATTACAAAATTGCAATCTAGAATTTGTAGAGGCTCAACAGAAAAACGATCATACTTATCTTTGGTTTCGTTCACCAGAAAAAAATGAAGCGGTTTATGATTTTGAAGATGAGGATGAAGAATGAATGTTTATGTAAGTGGACATAATTGGTTAGCTAAAGTTGATTTAGAAGATTCTATCAGAAAGAATGATAGATATGCAGAGGCTACAACTAGAGCAATCGAAAGCGTTTTAGATGATGAAGAAAAGCAAGGCGTTGAATTAAAGATTATGGATTATAATGATTATGGTCTTGGAATTATTACCTTGACTTACGATGAAAAAGATATTAAAAATGAGGGAGAACATCGAGTAATGCTTACAAGTAATATTCTAGCCAACGCTGGGCGTTGGGAGCAATATAAATTCTTGAAGGATTATGAGGAAAAATGTAAGGAGCAAGGATTATGAAACATAAAATATTTTGGGAAAAGAATAGTAGAGTTAAGGGCGTTGTCCCATCTGCACAAATTATTAATAAAACATCCACGGATAAATTTCCTTGTGATGCAGTAACTATTCGTATGTATAATCTTAATGATAAAAACCCAACAGCAACCGCATATTTTTATGGGAAAGAAGCTCAAGGAAGCTCTTGGAATGGAAGCAATTATACTTATGCCGAAACTAAATTAATGGTTACCTTTGATAAAGATAAAGAAGGTTATAGCTTTAATGGTGGAGCTAAATCATTCTCTTTACAAGACATTAAAGAAGTGTTAGATTCAGTAAGGGAAACATTAAACAAATTATGAGCAAAAAAGAAACATTTGAAGAATTGATGCGATCTTTTAGATTTCACAAGAATCCTATTTTAAATTGGGCTTTTGCTGAATCTAATTATTTATATCATACTTTTCTTAATGGAAAATGGAAAGTAAAAAATACCTTACAGAAATTAACTAGAGGTTTTTCGGATAGTGATTGCTGGAATCTTCCTCAATCTACTGCAAAGTTTATGCTTCCACGAATCAAGCACCTTCGGAAAAACTATCATAGTCTCGCCAATCGTCACCATTTAATTATTGATGATAAGATTGTGCCTTATGTGGGAAAAGAAAGTGATTTTGATTTTAATGAAAAACTTGGATGTTATACAGATAAAACAACTGGTTTAGGAATTTCTTTAGATCAAAAAGAATATGAATATGTATTAGATGAAATTATTTTTGCACTTCAAACTATTCTTGATGAAGATGATATTAATGTTCGTCTAGAAGAAGTTTATGAAGTTTATCCACAAGGATTTGACCCAATTAAAGATAGACAAATGTTTTTGACAAAAGAATCCGATGGCAATTATTTAGTCGAATTTGAAACAAAGGACAATATTCAACCAGATTACTCAAAATTAAATAAAGCCTATGAGCGTCAAAGAAATGGATTGATGCTCCTTGGCCTTTACTTTAAGGACTTATGGGATTAAATTATGAACAACGACAGAATACTATTAGACATTAAAAGAAGTTTGGTTGATATATCTCAATCATTATATAATTTATCACTTGATATTAATAAAATTACAAGGAAAATTATCGAAGAAGATGAAAAAGAAGAAAAAAAGAATGACAAGCGAAGAATTTGAGAAAGCTATGAAAGCTCAAGGCTGTTTCGTGAGCAAAGTTTATTATCGTATCACATTTAAAGGTATGGGGCTTTATATTTTAAATTCATTTCAATTTAAATTATTGCCTAAATTTTTTTATATGAGTGGCAAATACTTTACTGAATGTGGATTTCATTGGTTAGGATGGATTTTCGAGTTTCAATGGAATAGATAATGAAACCTAGATACGATTTTACTAAAGGAAAATTAATTTCATACGATGGTGAAATTATTGAGTTTGCTGGTTCAGCAGTAGTAGACAAGTATCCAGATCAAGTGCAAGAAATAATGGATTTATTTGATTTTAAAAAAGGCGAATACCTTGTGACTGATGAAAGCTCTGTTGGGGACTTTGAAAAACAGAATATGAATCCTAAAAAATTACAAAAATTTAAGAAAAAATACGGATTCAGTTTGACAAATAAATCAAACATAAGTAAGATAGCTGAAAGGATGTATAACTTTAGACCATTTTAATTTATGAAATATACAATAACATCACAAGATACAGAGTCACTCATTGAATTTGACAAGATTAAAGAAGGAGAAGTTTTTTCTTTCTTTGACCCCGAATCTGTTCAAAGAGGCAATCACGCAATCTATATGAAGATCAGAGTTCCTAATACTACTAGCGTAAATATTCTAGATTTAGAAGATGGAAAGGCTTATGACTTTTCTAATAAAAAGCGTAATACGATTAATGACCCCGATGAAAAGCAAGGCAATCGAGTTTATAAACTAAACGCAAAAATTAATATTGTTGTATTATGAAGGTAATAAGATACATAAAACAATTAGAAGATGAATTTGGAAATGACCTTGAATTATGGGGAGCTTACGAAGAAACTCGTAAAGATAATTACCCTAGTGTTGATTTAATTGACGCTAAACTATTAAAAACTTTTCCAAGTCCTTATCACGCAAGGAATTGGATGGAAAATGATGGTAAGAACAATTAACTCTTTGACTTAAATTAAATTTAAATTATATTTGAGTTATGGATACAACTAAACCAGATCAGTTTTTCGCCAGCTTTAATGAGCTTCATAGTCATAAAGTAGAAGCCTACAAGCAGTATTGGGAAACTCTTAAACCCTTAACCAATGAAGATATTTTTAGGCGTTATCTTTTTGCGTTCTGCTCGGTTCATACTACTTGGGAAGGCAACATCAAGGGTTATCTTGCTATTCGTGATTTTATTTATTGGAGATATAATCGCAAGGAATTGTTGAAGCGTCTTACTCGTTCTGGCGTTGGTTGTCAGAATGAAAGGACAGATTATATTTGGGACTTTGCAAAAGATTTCTGGCAGAATCCTAAAGATTTTGTTTGCTACAATAAGAAACATTATGTTAAGGTTCGTGATAGTCTTGTTGAGCGTATTCGTGGATTGAGCTATGCTAAAGTTAGCTTTGCTCTTGAAATGATTAATCCTAATCATACTAAAGTTGTATGCGGTGATGTTCACCATCTTCGATTCTATGGTATGGAGAATTTAAAATATACAAAGTCAAAAGTTGGTGCGATGAAATACAAAGCGATGGAGAAGCATTGGATTGATAATTGCGATAAGTTAGGTGTTCCATCTTATATTGTTCGTTGCCTTATGTGGGATGATATTCAGAAACAAGCTGACAGCGATTATTGGGGATATGTTCTAAAGCCTTTTTAACAATGAAAGCATCATCTTATTTTACTGATGGAGAGATTGAATTGGCTATGGGAATCCTTGCAGATTTATTATCTAATCAAGATTTCCTAAATGAAATTTCAATATCTCACGATGCTACTGATAAGTATTATAAGTTAGTAGATAAGATAGATGTTTATTTTAATGATGGAGCAAATAAATGAAATTAAAAGATTTAATTGACCGCAAGATTCTTTATCTTAACTTTCCTATCAATAAATATGCAATTCAAGAAGGTAAAGTTACAGAAATTTCTCCAGCCGAAAAATGTATTAAAATTAATGCCGATTGGCACTTAATTAGTAATATTCGTATTATAGAATTGTTTTCTGAAAAAGAAAGACCAGCATTAGGTTTTAATTGACATTAAATTAAAATGAAGCATAATCAAGAAATGGAAAAAGCAATTAGACTTCTAGAAGAACTTGTTAATCAAGCTGACGAAGATTGTCCTCAAGATTGTAGAACAATGCACTTCGTTAATGCTCTTGAAGAAGCTAGTGAATTTATAATGGAGTATAAAAACGCAAAATGAAATTAGGACGAATTTGTGTCGATTTAAATTATATTGTAGATATAGATAATGATGAGATGGTAAGACACGCTACCGAAGCTCTATATGAAGATTTAATGCAAGGGATTAAATATGGTGATCTCACAAATTGGATTCGTGTTAGCGAAGATAAAAACGCAACAGAAGATATGATACCAGAGTTTTTACTGGATAAAGAAAATGATTAATCCAAGAGCTAAAATCCTATCAGATTTAAAGAGAGCTTATCTTAAAGAGCATCCCATAACTCTTGTAGATAGGATTCTTGGCTATTTAAATAATCTAACAGATTTTCAGCTTTGTCAATTATACTCTGAAAAGTATGAAACCAATCCAAAATATATGGCAGAGCAGTTTGAATTTAAATTCTAATGTGTAATTAGAATTATGGGTAGGAAAAAAGTAGACAAATCACGAATAGAAAAGGGCATAGAAAAAGAAGAAAAGACTTTTGCTTTAATGGCTAAAAAGATAATTGATGCTATTAAAGACGAAAAAGAATTAAGAGCTTTTGCAAAAATCTCATTAGAAATACTTTACAAAGACAATCCAAATTTATTCGCAGATCACGCAAAATTAAAGTTGAATAAAAAATAAATTCAAGTTAGTATATAGAATATGCAAGAAGAAGTAAAGACATTACGCACAATGAGACAATTTGTATCTTGGTATGAAGATAACGCACACAAAACTTCATTACCAGCAAGTTTAGCATTAGACTTAAATGATTTCTATATTAAGTTTAAATATCTTATAAAGCAAGAAGATGAAGCGAATGAATATCTTAAAAATTTCTTGGGATAATATGCAGAATCAAGATTTAATCAAAAATGTAATAGAATTAATTGAGTGGCACAATAGAAATAATACTCATATCTCTGGAATTACTTGGAAAGAGATAGATATAGCAGATAACCTAGTAAAACAAATAAGCAAACAAATTAAGTAAATTTTAAAAATAATACTTGCGTGTAAGTTAAAATGTGAGTATAAGTAAATTTAAGAGGACACCATATACATTAGCAATTATGAAATTAAGCAAACATAACCAAAAGATAGTAGATTTTATTGAAGTTAGCTATTCAGATTACTCTGACAAGATTCTTCTTGCAGATGGATTTGATGATGCTTTTATTGGCGTTGGTGATAATGCACAAGGAAATCCAGTAGCAGTTTATTCTATTGAGAAATGCTTGGACATTCTCGCAGAACAATTTAAAGATGAAGAAGATGCTATGGGCGATGCTATTGATTATTTTGAATTTAATGTAAGAGGTTCTTATGTTGGAGAATTTACTCCAATGTTTATAAATACTTTATCATAATGAAATTACCTAAACTTGACTTACTTGATCTCGCCACAACCTATATTTTCTTTGGCCTTATCTATGGCACGATTATAACTTTAACTTGGAATTATCTTTTTGAGCCAGTTACTTTTGTTCATCTATCTATTCTTCAAGGATTTGGTATGCACTTGATTGCTAGGATTCTTTTTGGTAATACTAATACAAATTATATTAGTAATTTTTATAGCCAAAAAACTCCAGACCTAGATAAGATTGATGGTTATTTGAAAGAAATACAAGCAGATTTAGACAAAGAAGCAGAAGAAGTTGAAAGACAATACGAAGATTTAGATAAAAAAGATTAGTATGAACTTCAATAAGATTATTGAGGTTACTTATGCCTTAATCAATAAGCATAATGCAGATTTAAGATGTAGACATTTTTCTTTTATTCTTGACCGCAATCGTATTATAAGTATTGGAATGAACTCAACCAAGACCCATCCAATGAATTTAAAATATAATTATATAAATAAAAATAAAGAAAAGATTAGTGATATTGTTGGAACTCACGCTGAACTTAATGCAGTTATTAAACTTGGCGAAGAAGATTGCTCTAAATTAACTCTTGTTAATACCAGAATCAATAGAAATAATGTATTAGATCATTCTGCTCCTTGCTCTGGATGTTCTGATATGATTGACCAGTTGAATTTTAAGAATGTTTATTTTAGTAATGTTAAAGGTGGATTTGATAAATTTAATTTGACAAATACTTAAAATATATATATTATTAATCATTATGGCAAACAGACCCAAAACATACTTTGTTAAGATGACAGACAACACTAATGGCACATTTACTATTAGTGAGGCCAAGGTTCTTGATAAGGTCAATCAACATACTCGTCATTGGCGTTCCTTTGATAAGCGTAAATTGACCAGCAAGCTCCGAGTCGCTGATCTTCTTACCAAGTAATACTATTATAGGATACATTCATAGGGCATAAAAAACCCTATGAGTGTAACTTATATTACTATGAAGTCTAATCATAAGGAATTATCTAGTCGCTAGAAGAAGTTAATCTAGCTTGACATTTTAATCAATTTAAATTAATCTTAAACAAGTCGAGGACAAGTTATGAAAATACTATGTAGAATATCCGTTTTGTTGTTAGCCTCTTGTATATTATTCAAGAGTGAAATAACATCATCTTCAAAGAAACCTATTATCTTTAATAAAGATAAAATGGTTGATGATTTTATTAAAGCTAATACCGCAAAGAAAGAAATCAAGGTTCGCTTAACTGCTTATTGGGCAAAAGGTTCTGGCACAGATTCTTGGAGTGCAAAGAGGCAAAGCTCTACTGGTGCTACTCTTAAACCTAATAAGAGTGTTGCAGTAGACCCTAGAATTATACCTTACTTCTCAAAGCTCTATATCCCTAATCTTGGATTTAGATTTGCTCACGATACTGGCACAGATGTTATTAGAAAGAAAGCTAGTCACGGCAAATATCCAATAGTCGATATTTTCTTTATGACAGAAAAAGAAGCTATGAGATTTGTAAATAATAATCCTAAAGTAGTTAAAGTTGCTGTTTATTAAAATGATTATTGATGATAGCATTAGTTTTTTTGGCGTTTATCATCATAATTGTATTATAAATTTGGGATTATCAAAACAATTCTCTGATCTTTATTCTTCTGATAAGTATAAAAGCGTTATTCTCTGCCAAAAAGATGAAAAGAATGGCTATTTATTGACTCAAAGTATTTTAAGTAAAGAAAATATGGTAAAGCCATATATGAGAAGTCATTACTTCGTTGATAAACAACATCTTATAGAAGGATATAAAAATATAGTTGAAAAAATTGATTCTAGTGATAGAATATTTTGTTTATTACGAAGCAATAATAATTATGATTATAATGATTCAGAAAAACTTGTTGAACAAGGGAAAAAAGAGGTAAGAGATGCCACCAAAGAAATCAAAGATTGAGTTTTTAACAGATCATTTAGCTAGTTTAAATCATTGGCGAGATCAATTACTTGCTCTTGAGAAATCCTATTACAGCAAAGACCCCGAAAAAGAAAGAACTTGTCGTAATATGTTAAATAAATATCTAGATGATGTTTTAGCCTATAATAAAAATATTAAGGAAAAGTCTAAAAACAAGGTGTAAAGATAAATAGAAAACAATATTATGGAAATCGCAATTTTATCAGCTTGTTTTATTTTAGGTGGAATTTTCGGGATTCGTATATGAACTGGCTTATTAATTTTTATTGGGATGTTCGCTTTAAAATTGAAGATGCAATTTCCGATTGGAAATGGAATCGTGAATTAAATAAAGAAGATGCTTCTTTCGTTGATGAATATAATGACGAAGAACTAAATCAAGCAAATGGAATTTCTGGTGCTTGGCAAGATGAAGAAGTAGAAGTTAAGCCAAAGAAAAAGAAAGCCAAAAAGAAAAGTGTTAAAAAAGGTAAAAAAAGCGTTTAAGTGGTTGTTAAGGCTAAAGTTAGGTTGTGGTTGTTCGGGTTGTAAAATAAAAATTGTTCCAGAAGAAGTTAAGTGTGATAAGAATTGTGGTTCGTGCAAGTGTAAAAAACATTGACAAAATAATCAATTTAAATTAAATTCAAATAATGTTCGGCCAATATAATTCAGTTAAAGAAATCGAAGAATATATCGAAGAAGCCAAAAAGCAAAACGATTGGTTTTCTGTTGGAAGATTAGAGGTTCGTTTAGAGCAGTTTAAGAAGTGGCAAGAAGAACAAAAACAGAAGAAAACTAAAAACAAACGCAAATAACTCTTGCACAACAATTTAAGAAGAAGTATAATACTATGAATGATCGGAGCAATTATTTTAATTATTTTAATTTTTTTTATTTGCTCTTTTCTTAAAAACTTAATATAAAGGAAACACTATGGCATTAACAAATAAAGAAATCAAAGCGATAAAAAATTTCGCAGATAATATTAAAAACTCTGGTATGAATCCTTGGGGTAATCTCAAGCGTGGTAAAGATATGAAGATGACTAATATGGGTAGACCCAAGAAGGCAATCTATAATAAAGAAGATGCTAGTGAGCAACCTAAAGAGGAAAAGTTTAAAAATAAAAAATAATATATATTGACATTAATTCAAATATATACTAATATTAACTTATGAATACAACTAACACGCAATATACTTGGCAAGTCAAAGCTACGACTGGTCAGCTTGTTGTTGCTCCCAAGAGTTACCCAACTCTCCGTGGTGCAAAGATCGCTAGTAAGCGATTTGCCAACAAGACTGGTGGTTCGGTAGTTTCTGTATCGGCCAAGTAATGTAATAGTAGGATAGATGGTTCAATCCCACTATCCTATTATAATTTTATGTGGACTCCAATAGAAATTTTTCTCTTAACTTTCCTTTTAAATCATTCACCTATGAAAAGTGAAAGACTTTCAGTAAAAGAAGTTATTCAAAATCGTGAAGCTCAATTTCTTATAGAAAGCGTAGATTTAAGAAATGAGTTTTAAACCAATTAAAGTAATAGCTTTTGTGCTTATTGTATTAGCTTGGATTCTTATGACATTTTTCTTTGTTGGTTGTGCTAATGTTTCGTATAAGACTATTCCAGATGGTATGAGTGAAGATGCTCAAGATTATCCTACAAAATATAATATGATGGATAGTCCAGATGGTCGCAGAAATCCCAATGCTCAAATAAATATTTTTGGTGCTACATATTGACAATTTTTAAGTTTGCAGTATATTGAATATATGAGTAAAAAGAAATTTAAGAACGCATTAAAGTTTTACAATAGTCTTTCGGGAGATGAGAGAGAAGTTGTTACTCGTAATTATGTTGAGATGAGTAAGATGGATTTAATTGAGCTTATCTTTCAGAATAGACCTTATTATAATGATCTTGAGAAAATTGTAAATACTCACAGAAAAGAGTTAGCTCAAATTGAAAAAGCAATTCTTGTAACCAAGAAAGATCAAAAGAAGAAGTTAGCTGAATTTAAAAGTGGCGTAAGATATAAAGTAACAATCTATACTATCACAGATGATATTAGCAATAAACACGGCTCATCTTCTCAACATATTCTTGAATCCTATGCAGATGAAGCGGAAAACGATGCTCAAGGATGCGTTACCAGAGAAGAAGATGAAGAATATCTTACAGATGCAGAATTAGACGATTGGGCTGAATTTAACGGAGCAAAAGAAGAATTAGCAGAGTGGAGAAAAGAAAGAGAGTTAGAGCAATTTGATATGAAAGGTGAGGAAGTTGTAAAGAGAAAGTCTAGAAAGTGTTCCTAGAATGAAGAAAATTAAAAAAGATAAATACACCTTTCAGTATGAATATGCTGATGAAATTGGCAGAGAAACGAATCATAAGATTAGTTTTAATGCAACAACTATTGGTGAAATTTGTGACAAGTTAAGAGATTTCCTCAAAGGATGTGGATATGTATTTGATGAAATAGGAGTAATAGATTATGAAAAAGAAGATGAAGATGAAAAAGTTTAAAAACATCAAAGAATTTCTTGAGACTTGTTCCGAGGATGAGAAAGAATATATCTATGATTTGTATAATAATGCTTCAGTAGCAGATTTAATTGATTTACTTTTTGAACATTTGCCAGCAGATGATACTATACAAGAAATTCAAGAATACAGAGAAGAAATGGAATGGGATAATAACGAAGCTAAAAAATCAAATAAACCCAAAAGAAAGTGTGATTGTGACTTTGTTGGATGCCAAGGTTGTTAAATGAAAAAACAGATTCCACAGATTAAATATAGCAATCTTAAATCTATTACATCTTATGTTGCAGATTTACAAGGAGACGAGAAAGCATTTAAAATACTAAAGAATGTTGGCAAAAAAGTTATCACAGAAGAAGAATATATTATGATTGGTTTTAGGTATATATTCTCAAATTCAAAAAATAATAAATTTGAATTGACTTCTATCAATAAAAAGTTAAAATCTAAAAAGAGATGAAAAATAAAACACTATCTAAAAACGACCCTTACTATCTTAAAGTAGGTAAATTCAAGAAAAAGAATGTATTTGATACTCAAGTAGATATGGGAGATCGTATGAAAGATTTTTTCCTTGGTTTGGGTAGAAGGGTAATTACAGAAGATGAGTTTATTAACATTGGTTTTAACTATGCACTAATTAAAGGCTTGGGCGAGGCTGAAAAAGTTAAAAGTAAAAAGAAATGACATTTAATAATTTTCAGACTAATGCTAGTAGAACTGCTTTTTATCCAAGATATTTAGCGGGTGATGGATTATACTATACTACTTTAGGGCTTGTTGGTGAAGCTGGTGAGATTGCTAATAAAGTTAAGAAGGTAATGAGAGATAACAATGGAAATCTCTCAAAAGACGCTAAAGCTAGTATTGCTGATGAACTTGGTGATGTGCTTTGGTATTGTGCGAGTTTAGCAGATGAACTTGGTATGAATCTTGAAGATATTGCAGGAAATAATATAATTAAACTTGCAGATAGATTAAAAAGAGGTAAGATAAAAGGAAGTGGAGATAAAAGATGAGCCATTTTATTAATGCCAATCCTTTGGATTACGATGCAAAGTATCCTCAAGTAGCAGAATCGGCAAACGATGATGCCAAGATTTTTGTTATGGAACGCAACGAAGGTAGGGAAGTAATGTTTCAGATTGAAGATGGAACTCAATACTATGGTAGGATTGGTTATGTGCCAAATAGTGAGCATTATTGCGTTGTGGTTGATAGGAACGGCACTCCTTGGGAATGGTATGTTAGAGAAGAAGCTATTCATTTTGTAGAGGATATTCGCACTAAAATATAATACTTATGTTCTTTATAGTTAATGATACTTTAGCTTATACTGACTTAAACTCAACTATTAGCCTTGATCTTACAATATTCTTGTGCAGTTTCTTGGCACTATTCTTATTGAACTGCTTTATTTTACTTGAAGTAAAGAGAATAAGAAGGTATATTAAAAAGAGAGGTGAAAAGTAAGATTATGTCTTTATTAGGTATTCATTTTGATATACAAGGCTATATATTCAAGCCATTTTACCTATTATTAGGAGCATTATACTTTGTTATCTTATTGGTTTTATTAGGAACTTTATATATAGTCTTATTTTTAAGAAATACTCTAGAGATTACCTTAAATAACATAGAAAAGAGTAGAAAGAAGTATAGTAAATATAGATAGAGTATATTGTTGTTGGTTATGCGAAAAATATATATATCTGTCAAGTAAAATAATAATACTTTTTTATTAATTTATACTATAATATTGTATATGGACTATGCAGAAAGATGGTATAACTCATATAAGAGCAACAAAAACAAAGATAAACTAAAAGTAAAAGATTATATTATAATAGATGAATCTTATTACCTTAAATATAAAGATAATATCAAATTAACTAGCATAAAAGGATATACTGGTCTTAACTCATCTACTAAAAAGAAAGAGAACTTTGTAATAGCAGAAACAAAAACTCAATATATACTTATTAAATATAACGGCAATTTTATAGCAGTTAATATATGCGAAAGAGAATATGAACTATATAATGCTATTACTTTATTAATGATACATTCAAATGCTACTGATAATATAGTAAATAATAACAATAAGATACCAAATATAAAAGAAGTAATAAGCACATTAGGCTGGAAAGCTACTAGAAAAGCTATGAAAGATTTAGAAGATTTTGAAGTTGTTTGAGTTAATTTACTTTATTTACTTGACTAAATAAAGTATTTAGGTTATTATAATATACTTGGAAGCCGTGACCCAAGGAAGCATAGGTTGATGGTGATCCTAGCAAATTGCGAAAACCATTCATTTAAATAATGATTACTTCTAATCAAATAAAAGCATTAGATGAGAATGAATTAGCTTATCTTTTTTATTGTTGTAAAAGTGAATGGGATAGTAAAAATATGGGTTATGAATTTGATTGGTATATACTTAAATCATTTAGAAATAAAGCTATTCATCCAATGTTAAATAAGTATAGTGATAACTTGACAGATGAAAATAAAGGTATTATAATGCAAATACTAAACAAATTAGAAGGAAATATATGAACCATTTAACAGCTTGGGCAATTCTCATAACAGCTTTCAGTTCGGGGCTATATCCAATTTATAAATTTGTTAGAGCTAAATATGTAAGTTATGACTTAAATCCTATTCAATATAGGCTAAATAAGAAAGTTAAAATAAAGAAAAGATATAAGAGTTATAGAAAACATAAACTTAAAAAGCGAAATAGCTATCTTGCAGTAATAAATAAATATAAATTGACACCAAATAAATAAAGGTTATATTAATTATATGAGCCAATATACAGATGAAAATTTTAAAAGAGAAGATTGGGAATTAATTCAAGATGCTATTGTTGATCAGATTTCTTATCTTAAGGGTAGACAATCTTGGGGGTACGAGGAGCAGGTTGAGCGTCTAGAAGTTTTGCTAGAAAAAGCAAAGATCAGCAGGTTAGTTGCAAATAAGGGATAATCAAATAATGAATTACTATTATATTTTTGGTGTTATTTTAGTAGTATATATTTTAAATATTTTTCTAAATAGAGATTGACAAAGTTTAAGTTTAGATTATATTGGATGTATGAGCAAAACATCTAAATCTAAAAAAATCAAAATGCCAAAGATGGATGACATCATGGCACAAATTAAAGCAGACCAAATCAAAAAAGGAGATAGAGTAAAGTATCATACTAATCTATTATTCGATACTCTAGCACAAACAAAAGTCTCTACTATTGAAGTAGATTTTGAAGGTTGCGGAGACTCTGGACAAATCGAAGCAGTAGATTATACAGACGCTAATGGCAAGGG
>Ga0214919_10006794_pt1 | contig 15607 bp, 9 predicted proteins | sample LL1503_MetaG_FD_177994 | JGI IMG/M metagenome (GOLD analysis project Ga0214919, IMG submission 177994) | Freshwater microbial communities from Lake Lanier, Atlanta, Georgia, United States - LL-1503 | ecosystem: Environmental > Aquatic > Freshwater > Lake | place: USA: Georgia | collected 2015-03-15 | reverse complement strand
TATATTTTTTTATTACAGAAATTAATTTTAAATTTTTATTATTTAACATTATAATAGTAAATAATAAAAATTGAATATACTTATAATAAACACGTTTAATAAATGTTGATTATAAACATATCTTAAAACTTATTAAACCTATTTTGATAGAGCACGGAAAAGAAAATAAAGAAAATAAAAAAAATAAAAATTTAAAAGGTTTTTTACAGATTTATAAGATATGTTTATAATAAACAATCATTAAATGTGCAAAAGTGTATAATTAATGTGTTTCTATTTTATTTATATTTAAAAAATATTAACTAGTTATAAATATAATTTAAGATATAAGCACGATTTAAATAATTTTGTACATGTTCATTAGGTATTAGACTAATCGACGAATCATTACACATTATCCAACTATTATCTTTTAAATTCCTACTTATATAAACATAATGACCTCCATTAATCCCACCACTATGAATTACAGCTCCCTTAATTGTAAAATTATGTCTCCAATTAATTGGAATTTCTATATTTTTATTATTTTTAGAAAGTCTTCCTTTATTATTTCCAAATCGTTTCAATAAAATAATCAAATTATTTGACCATTCTATAACATTTAACCATTTTGATGCTATTCTTTTTTCTTTACAATTTTCACAAAAATACATATTATCATCTTCTAATTTTTCATGTATTTTGAATTCTTGATAACAATCATCTAAAGTTAAACATTCGTCTTTAATAGGTAAAATTAAAAAGGGATTTTTATGTTTAGATATACTTTTTGTTAAACACTTACGGAATTTGCATTTAATTATTGTTTCTGTTGTTATATCAAATAATCCATTTAAGTTGTTATTTAAATCAGTATCAAGAATATCAATTAAATAAATAATAAATTCACCAGCATCTTGTTGATCATGACTATAAAATATATTATTTTTTTTACTAACCATTTCTTTAATTTTATCAGGTGTAATTGAGGAATCAATTGTTGTATAATACTCTTTAATAAAGTTAGCCATAGTTTTTAAATTTTCTGATTTATCATGATTTTCTAAAATTATTTTTAAAAAATCAATATTTTGAATTAACATTTGTAAACCAGAATTTAGATAGCATGTATTACCTATATTATTTAAACCTTTTATAATATTCATTAATATATATTATAATAAATTAAAATATTGAACTATCAATATTTTTATATATTTAATAATAAAAATTGATAATTAATTAATTTTATTAAATATTATATATATAATGCCTATTATATTTAAACTCGTTGGACATATAAATTCAAATGCACTTGAAATAAGACGTGAAATAACAGGAATAGTTAAATTTTCATCAATTATATCTATATTTGAACTTTATGGTATATCATCTGAAAATTTTGAATATATTCGATTTGTTATAGATTCAGAAACTCTTAAAGATGATACAAAAGTATTTAAAGTTTCTAATGATTATAACCTAATTATTTTTGTCTTTACTTCAAATAAAGCAATTAAAGAAGAATTAATTAAAATATTTTTAAAAAATAAAATTTCAATATTTGATAATAATCCAATTCATGACGATAATCTAATTCATGACGATAATCCAATTCATGACGATAATCCAATTCATGACGATAATCCAATTCATGACGATAATCCAATTCATGACGATAATCCAATTCATGATAATAATCCAATTTCAATATTTGACGATAATCCATTTTCTATTTATGATAATGATTCATGTGATGAAGAATTAACTAAACCTTTAATTGATAAAATACAAGAAGAAAAAAATCCAGAACTTTCAAAAGAAATTATTGAATTAAATAATATAAAAACTATAAAACTATTTGAAAATGAAGATTTTAAAAATTTAATTAGAATCTATTATTCTAACCCTGATGTAATAAAAACATTTTTAAATTTTGTGTCACATGGTGATATTATTAAAATGTCTATTCCAATAATATCAGAAGAAAAAAATTATTTAGATGAAATTTGTATGCTTAAATCTCTTGGAATTAATGAAAGTGATGAATTTATAAAAGATGTTCTTAAAAGATTTAATGGTCATCTTAACTTATCGTTACGTGTTTTATTAACTCATAATGCAGTAAATGTGAAAGCTTAATTATTAAATAAATAAAACCTAGCTATTTATATTAGAGGTGAATAAATTCATACTTTCTTTTAATATTAAATTTTACTTTCTCCTGTGCTATTAGATATTTTATATAAATTTCATTTATTCAAAAAAATAATGTAGGAGGTGGAGAAAAACCTACATTCACCACATCTAATAGCGAAGAAGAAAAATTGAAGAATATTTATTTATTTTACATATATATTGTATATAATAAGTATGTCATCAAAGTATATAAAAAATAGTGGTAATAAAAACAATGTTACTAAAATTATTGATAATCGTGGGAATTGGGAATTTAGTTTTTTCCAAAAAAAAATTATTCCCAATGAAGAACAATCTATTAAAGTTAGTATGCGTCCTGAAAATGTATTTGATCCAAGACTTATCCATCAATATATTAATCCTCAACAATCTAAAGAAGAAAATATTTTTCAACGGAATTCTAAGGGAGACATTTTAAATAAAGCTGAAAAAATTATTCTTGAAAATTATTTAGAAAAAAAAGATAAAGCTTTGAATGAAGATATTAAATCAATTGAAACTTTTGGACTTAATGCAAAACCTCAAACAAATGAAGGTAGAACACGTCTACTTTTATTAACTTTACAACATCAGATTAATAAAAATAATTATGATTTAGTTTGTAATATTTTTCTTCGTCTTTATGAAGATCAATTTAAAATAACTTGTGCAATTGAAAAAGATTTTACTAAAAGTATTATTCGCATGAATGAAATTGTATTATCATGTGATTTAATTGAAATTCAATTTACCAAACTTCATGATCAAATGCCTCCATTAAATATTAAAGGGTTTCAAAAATTTGATCCATGGCAGATTGATGTAATTAATAATATTGATAATAAAAAGTCATCTGTAGTTTCAGCACCAACATCAGCTGGTAAATCAGTTCTTTCTGGTTATGCAACAACAAAAGGTAAGACTCTAATTGTTGTTCCAACTGATGCACTTGCATGGCAAATGGCATCATACATTGGTGGTGTTCTTAATACAGATATTCCAATATTAACATCAACATATCAAACTATTGCTAAACGTGACCTTATGGTAGAACTTATTAATTCTGCACAAGCTATTGTTGGGACAGCTGATTCTATTGTTGATTATTTACCACTTATTTCTACTAAATTTGAATGGATTATTTTTGATGAAATTCATATGATTGGTAAACCTGAAGGTAATTTTATGGAAACTATTGCGAAGATATATAAAGATGTTCCATTTTTAGCATTATCTGCAACAATTGGAAATATAGACTTTTTAACAAACTGGTTTCAATCTTTAAATACTGAACGTGAAGTGGTTTCTATTGTTTGCAATAAACGATTTTTTAATCTTCAACGTTTCTATTATAATACTATTACAAATAATCTTGATGTTCTACATCCTCTTTCTCTTGTAGAAAAAGAAAACTTTATAGATGGTTCTATTCTAAAAAAGAATTTACAACCAACGCCACCAGATACTTGGATTTTATATAAAAAAATGATAGAAGTATTTGGTGATCTAGGAGAATTAAATCATAAAGTATATTTTGAACCAAAAGAACGAATTGAACTATCTAAAGCTAACAAATATTTTATGGATCTTATTAAATATATGGTTGATAATTATAATGAAGAAAAAGTAGAATTAATTGTTAATGGATTTAAAAATATAACATTAACTGAAGAACCTGTTGATCTTGTTAAATTAGCTTTTCTTCTAAAAGTGGAAGATAAAACTCCTACAATTATTTTTCAAAAAAATACAATGGCATGTCTACGTATGGTTCGTCAATTTGCTAAAACTATTGACGACCAAGAAGATAATATGTTTCCTCGCCTTCGTTCTCAACGTATAAAAGAACAAAAAAAAGCTCGTCGTCTTGATAAACATAAAGAAGAAGATAAGACTACTAGTAATGGCGACGATAGTAAAAAACAATTAAAAAAATTCATGAAACCTGAAATAGTTGAAGATAGTTTTGTTCCGACAGCAATTCAAGAACCAACAATTAATTTTACACTTAATCATGAACAATTCTTTGCTGAAGGTATTGTTGAAGGATGGATAGAAAAACTCAAAAAATATTTTCCTTGTGTTGGTGATGAATATCATTTTTTAATTAAGCTTCTATGGAGAGGTGTTGGTGTTTATGCAAAAGGTCTACCTGATCCTTATCTTCGTATTGTTCAAAGTCTTGCATCAAAAAAACATTTAGCTATTGTATTCAGTGATATGTCTCTTGTATTTGGTGTATCAATGCCTTTTCGAACAGTAGTTATATATAGAGATTGTTATGTTGAAGATGATATTGATCCAATGCTTTATCATCAAATGGCTGGGCGTGCTGGTCGCCGTGGACTAGATAAAAAAGGTAATGTAATATTCGCAGGATATAAATGGAAACGTATTGAAGAACTTTCTGTTTGTCCTATTCCAAATGTCATTGGTTGTAATAATCTTAATATTGTTACACCACATGCATGTCGCATGGCTGAGAAAAATAGTAATGGACAAGATTGGAAATTTACATTTAAAAATTGTCTTAACGGTGAATCAGATGAAGATTCATTAGAATTATTTGAAAATATTAAATCAAATTATGAAAATAGTTGGAATTTTGCAATTAATGATGATATTAATCATTTACATATGATGTGGGTACTCCGTTATTCAGATGAATCTGTTATAACATCATTTATTATTCCATATTTAATAAAAGCATTTGAAGGAATAGATCCAAATATTGAGATTAATCAAATTAATATTGTACATTTTTTATCATATTTTATTAATAAGTATGAAACTGATAATAATGAATATAAACTTCCAGAGTATTCGCTATTTGAACAACCATCATTCTCTAAAATATTTGATATTATGGAAGAATTACAACTAGAAAATATTAAAAATATTGATGGTCGTGTATGGATTTCAATTAAAAATAATAAACTTTTTAAATGCGCAACAGAAAAAGATGCTGATAATATTCGTCAACGATTATTTGAATTTGGAAATCGTATAAAAGCTATTCAACATTATTGTTTTCATAAAAAAATTACAAATATTTCACGTTTATTAGGAAAACTTTTAACACGTATTTGGTGGATTTATCACACAAGTTCGCCTATTATGTGTCCATTTAATCACTTTGATGAAATTGAATATGAAAATACATTTACTGATTTGGAATAAAAAGTATAACATTTATAATTTATTAGAAATAAAAACAAAGTAAAATATTACTGTAGGAAAGAAAAAAGTCAAATTTTATTTTACTTTGTTCTTCACTATTTAAGTTGATAAATTTAATATTAGAAGAAAGTAGGACTTTCTTCACAATCTGTCTCCTTCATCATTTACTTTATCTACTTGCTAGTTATTTTTATAAAAAATTTATATAATTCTTTAAATAATAATTTGATATCATTTATTTTAATTATTTATTATTAAATAAATGATTAAATATTTTTTCTAGTATTAAATAAATGACATCAAATTATTATTTAAATGGTAGTATTGGATATACATTATTAGTAAATCAAAATATAAAAATTTTAATATTATCAGATATGCATTCTGAATTACCTTATTGTAAAAAAAATGGAGTTTTTGTCAGTGAATGGTTTAAAAAGAAATATAAAAGTAAAATTCTTCTTGAAGAAGTACCACGTTCTCTAGCTACATTAAAAGAATTATGGCCTTCTTCAATTCATACTCAAAAATTAAAAGAAGTTTATCTTAATAATAGTAATATTATTCACGGATTAGATATAAGACCCGAATTAATACCATTTTCATTAGAATTAGCATTTGAAAAAGAAGCTCCTAGTGTAAATTTAAAAGAATATTTAAATCTTATGGATTTATTTTTTACTTTAAAATTAAAATTTATACAAGATAATTTAAATTATATATACACTACTAATTTTTTAAAAACAAATAATTTAGGACAACATTATATAAATTTAAAAAAGAAAGTTAAACATTTTGTTAAAAAATATAAAAATCAATTAAACAAAAATATTAAAAATTTAATTAAAAATGATGATATTTTTTTAAATCAAACAAATGATTTGACAAGCGAAATTATGGAATGGTATAGTATTGCTAAAATTATTCAAGGAATAAATAAAAATATAACTTCTTTTATTTTACATGCAGGATTAGCACATACAACTAATATTATAAAATTATTAAAATTATATTATGGGTATACTATAAAAGAAGAATTTGGAATAACTGATATGGATCATTTAAATTTAAATAAAGTTATTACAGGATGTTTACCTTTACCTAATCATATTGAAAAACAATTTGGTGGTTGTAAATTATTAGATTTTTTGACCTAATAAAAATAAAAAATCTTTATTTAATATATATGAATAAAAATAAAATTAAAAATAATAATTCACCATTTACTAATAACGATTTTCAATCTGGTGACGGAATGATGACTTCTGTATGGGGACCTCCAATGTGGCATGTACTTCATACAATTAGTTTTAATTATAACATAAAGCCAACCAAAGAACAAATGAAACATTATTATAAATTTTATAAGAATTTAGTAAATATTTTACCATGTAAATATTGTAGAGATAATCTTGTAAATAATCTAAAAGTACATAAATTAACTAAAGCTGTAATGAAAAATAGAGAAACATTATCTCGATGGGTTTATACATTACATGAAAATATCAATAATATGTTAGGTAAAAAATCAGGTCTATCATACGAAGATGTTCGTGACAGATATGAATTTTTTAGATCTCGTTGTTTAGTTGATCCAAATGAAATCGCATTACCTAAAGTTGGAGGTAGTGAAATTGGTTGTACAGAACCTTTATATGGTGTAAAATCAAAATGTATTATAAATATTGTTCCAAGAGATGATAGTTTACCATCTTTTAAAATAGATCCTAAATGTATAATTAAAAAAAATAAAGAAAAAAAATAGATGATAATAAATAATGTTCGTCTCTTGTTATTTTTATTTATCCATTTTTATTTTATCAGAAACCATGTATTTTTGATAAAAATTTAAACATATCTTTTTAAATTATAAGCATTTAATAAAAATTTATTTATTATTATTTCTTTACCTTCATTTTATAATCTATTAAATGGTGATTTTTTGAGCAAAAATATTGATACTAAATTTTATGATTCATATGCTGATATTGTAAGAATTAGTATTAAAAACTCTTCTGATAAAAATAATAAGAAGTTGTAAGTATCGTCATATTTTAAAGTTGAACCTGATTATATTAAAGGTCAAATAATAATAAATAATAATAATAATCTATTAGATGATATAAGAGAATTTAAAAAGAATTTGTAGCTAAAAAAAGTAAAATTATATAGTTTAAAAAAATACAGTGCATAGGAGAAAGTAAAATTATATAGTTTAAAAAAATACAGTGCATAGGAGAAAGTAAAAATTTTATTTTGCTTTCTTCTTTGCTATTAGAGGTGATGAAAGTAGGACTTTCTCCACCTCCAGTTGATAAAGTTAATACAAATGAAGTTACATCAATTTATATGTAATTTATATGTAATTTATATGTAATTTATATGTAATTTATTCTAATTTTTTTTTTTAATCCTAAATATTTATTTTTATACTTAAGATATTTTGTTCTCAACATATTATCATTATTTATATAAGTATCCATTTCATTTTGTATATCTTGTTGTACTGTATTTTTTTCATATAACAAGTATTTTATATATACATTATATTTACAACCCCACATTAATATTGATTTATCAAATATATTATTTAATTCTAACACATTTTTTTTATTATCATCCATAAATATGTGAATAGGAATATCTAAATCACAATTTTCACCAAAACATACAGATGATATATTATGTGCCACATCATTTGGACAATCATATAATATACCTACTAATCTATATTGAACACCATCAACATCTTTACTTTTATATGATTTAATATCTTTAAAGTTTTCAATAGTAATATTATTTATCATTATATAATTTTTATCATTTGTAGCTTTATCATCTGCAACTGGTATAATATCAAAATATTTTTTTTTTTCTAAAAATTCTCTAATTACATTGACACTATTACCACCAATGGTATCAAACTCATATTCACTATCATAAAAATCATAATTCTCATCATTAAATAGTATTTTTCGTTGTTCTCTTATTCTTTTCTCTTGATGTTCAAGTAATCCATAACTACGATATTTATCATTATATGTAATATCTTTTAATTCATTAAATCTATCATCTAGAAAAAAAGTTCTCTTTTTTTCTATAGAATCTCTAGATTTATATAAATTATTTATTATTGTATCATCCATTATTTCTACAAATGTTTGTATTATTATATATTGATTAAAAATCTTATCAGTTATAGTACTTAAATCTACATGATCTATTAATTTATCAATACCGTGCCATATTTCAAATTGCATTCTATGAATTAAATAAAATGCTGCATTTCTAAAACACTGACGCCCTTTATTATTATTTAATGTTATACCTGGTATAGTTTCATTATATTGATTACCATATGCATTTGAATAATTATAAATAAATAATTTTTTTAATTCAGTCTTAGAAAAAATATTTTCAATAAACTGTATCTTACTTTTTTTTCCTAATTTTAGTTTATCTGCTGCTTTATCTACTTCTGCTTGAGCTGCTGCTACTTTATCTGCTGCTGCTTTAGCTTCTGCTACTGCTTTAGCTTCTGCTACTGCTTTAGCTTCTGCTACTGCTTTAGCTTCTGCTACTGCTTTAGCTTCTGCTGCTACTTTATCTGTTGTTGCTTTAGCTGCTGCTACTTTATCTGCTGCTGCTTTAGCTGCTGCTACTTTAGCTTCTGTTGTTGCTTTAGCTTCTGCTACTGCTTTATCTGCTGCTACTTTAGCTTCTGCTGTTGCTTTAGCTTCTGCTACTGCTTTATCTGCTGCTGCTTTAGCTTCTGCTGCTACTTTATCTGCAGCTGCTTTTTCTGCTGCTGCTTTATCTGCTGTTGCTTTAGCTTCTTCTGTTGCTTTAGCTTCTGCTGCTACTTTATCTGCTGCTGCTTTAGCTGCTGTTGCTTTATCTTCTGCTACTTTATCTGCTGTTGCTTTAGCTTCTGCTGCTGCTTTAGCTGCTGTTGCTTTATCTTCTGCTACTTTATCTGCTGTTGCTGCTTTAGCTTCTGCTGCTACTTTATCTGCAGCTGCTTTATCTGCAGCTGCTTTATCTACAGCTGCTTTAGCTGCTGTTGCTTTAGCTTCTTCTGCCGCTTTAGCTTCTGTTGCTACTTTATCTGCAGCTGCTTTATCTGCAGCTGCTTTAGCTGCTGTTGCTGCTACTTTATCTGCTGCTGCTTTATCTTCTGCTTTTTCTATTGCTACTGCTTTATTTGAATCTTTTATTAATTCTAATTCTTCTAAGTTATTTGATGATTGGTTCTTTATTTTTTTTTCATCCAAATCTAGTTGTAATAATTTTTTTAATTTATCTCTACACTTCTTTTCTTTATTCTTATTATTAATAATTTCTTTTTTTATTTGATTTAGTTCTTCTATATATGCAGAAGTAGTTGAATCTTCATTTCTTTTTTCTTCTCCTTCTGATTTTACACCACCAATTATTTTTTTTAAACTTAAATATTTATTTAAATTAATATTTGAATTTTTAATAGACATATAATTATATTTATATTTTATTTCTCTACTAAAAAATACTTTAGACATAGAGAAAGTAAAAACTATTATTTAAAGAAAAAAACAGTTTTACTTGCTTTACGTTATTATATATATAAATTAAAAAGTAGCTTCATTACCATCTTCATCATTTTGAGCTGTTATAGGAACAGATTGTTTTCTTTCCATTAAATCTAATTGTTTTTTTAATACTTCTATTTCATCGTGTGTTAAATCTTGTGTTGCAATATTATCATCTTCGTTTTCAGTAATATTTACATCAATTGCCAAGTCTTCATTAGGATGACTTAATTTTGGTCGTTGTTTATATGATATATGTTGTTTAGATAATTCACGATGATTATTAGATGATGCATGATTATTAGATGATGCATGATTATTAGATGATTCTTGAACTAAATTATTATTGTGTAAATCTGGTTGAATATGTAAAAAATTATTAAAATATTGATTCATTAAAATCGGATTTCCTGAACGATCTAATAAATAATATTCAGTGTCTGGTGATAAAATATGTTTTTTATCATCTAAATCTTTTTTATCATCTAAATCTTTTTTATCAGAATTAATATTTTGAAAATTACTTTTTTTAGAAAAATATGTGTTATATAAATAGTAACCAATAAAAGCTAAAATAACAATAGCAATAATTATATAAATATATAATTTATTATTTGTTAATTGTTGTAATAAAGATTCATTTTTTGCGTGTGTATCAATAACTTGTTTTTCAACTAAAGATGGTACTTGTTCAAAAGAAGTATAACCTTTATCCATAGTAACAGAATTATCCATTAAATTAATAATATAAAATATAGCCTCTTAAACTCACTAATTTATATAATCAAAATAAATTGAAAATTATATATATTATTTTAAATCATTAATAGTTAATGTCGGAAAACACACTTATTAAATCACATAACTGTATTAAATCACGAAATTGCCTAATTATTAATGAATTACTTAAACTATATCCTAAAGTTATAGATTGTAATTTAAATAATGATTATAATACAATTGGTTGGTATTATAATAAAGAAAACACAAATTTATTTCAAATTTGTATAATTATTGATTCAAAAAAATTATTTATTAAAGATATTAATAAAGATATTTTAAAATCTCGTAAATTAACTTCATACACAAAACTTAGTTTTTATTTGAATAGTGTAAAAAGACACGAAATCTGTGATATACGAAATCTTTTTCAATTTATCAATATTTATGAACAAGATAAAAATCCAGAATATTTTAAATTATTAAATTTTAAAACAGAAGAAATACAAATTTCTATTTGTCTAACAAAAAGAAAAAGAAATAATATACAAGACTCTTCTAAAAATAAAAAAGCTAAATTAAATGATGATATTAATTGGAAAAATATGATTTCAGCATCATCAACAAGAAATTACTTTTTAAATGATCCAATTATTGATTGGTTAAAAGAATATAATATTAAATCTATTTATGATTTACCTTTAATAAAACACAATACTGAAAATAATTTTCAAAATATAATTGATACTCCATTTACACAGTTTATTATGAATCAAGGATGTCAATTTGAAGAAAAAGTAATTGAAATTATAAAACAAAAACATGATGTTGTTCAAGTTGCAGAATCATATCAATCAACAAATATAAAACTATTTGAAAAAACTATTGAATTAATGAAATTAGGAGTTAATATTATTTATCAAGGAATTTTACATGATTATGATAATAAAACTTATGGTGCTCCTGATTTAATGATAAGAAATGATTATTTAAATAAATTTATTGGTTATGATATTTATAATGAAACTTTTGGATCACCCAAATTAAATACTAAATGGCATTATGTTATAATTGATATTAAACATTCTCAAATAAACTTAAATGTAGATAAAATACATATTTCAAATTGTGATAGTATTCCTGCATACAAAGGTCAATTGCTTATTTATACTAATGCATTAAATAATATTCAAGGATCAAATGTTAAAAAAGCTTTTATTCTTGGAAAAAAGTATTCTTATTGTACTAAAAAAAATACCTATTATATTCATGATTTTATGAATAAACTTGGGACTATTGATTATAATGGATTTGATAAAGAATATAATAATAAACTAATAAAAGCACTTGAATGGATACATTCTGTTAGAAATGATGGTCATAATTGGAAATTATTACCTTTACCTTCAAAAGAAGAACTTTTTCCTAATATGAAAAATGATAAAGATAGTATATATGGAAAAATTAAAAAATCATTAGCTGAAAAAATTTATGAAATCACATCTATTTATTACTGTGGTATTAAAAATAGAAAAAGAGCATTTACAAATGGTATTTTTGAATGGAATAATAAAAAATGCACATCAAAATCATTAGGGTTTATTGAAGGTAAAATAGCTACTCGTGTTGATGCTATTTTAAAAATTAATAGACAAAATACTAATATTATTCTACCAAAAAATATTAAATATAATGACATAGAATGGCGTAATCGTAATAAAAATGAAATGGAATTTTATCTTGATTATGAAACTATAAATTCTAATTTTGGAAATATGGATATAAATAATTTATGTAAAGGTAATGAAGATTTTAATATAATATTTATGATTGGTGTTGGCTATGAAAAAAATACAGAATGGAAATTTAAAAATTTTATTGCAGAAAAAAATACAAAAGATGGTGAAAAAGAAATTTTTGATTCATTTTGGAAATTTATTAATAATAAATTAAAAGAATCAGGTAAAACTATCCCTATCTTTGTTCATTGGTCACAAGCAGAAAGATTTTCTTATGACAAGTCTAGAGAAAGACATCCGCATTTACCGCAAAAAAATATGATAGATTTATATCAAGTATTTCTTAATGAACCAATTGTTATTAAAGGAGCTTTAAATTATTCATTAAAATCTATAGCTAAAGCAATGTTTGAATCATCATTAATTAAAACTATATGGGATACATCTAGTTCTTGTGCAAATGGACTTGATGCAATGTTATTTGCATTTCAAGTTTATAATAATCCAGATTCAAATCCAGAAGAAGATATTACAATGCAAGAAATAAAAAAATATAATGAAATTGATTGTAAGTGTTTATGGGAAATAATTATATATTTACGTAAAAATCATTAAAAAGAAAAAAAATATAATGAAATTAATTGTAAGTGTTTATGGGAAATAATTATATATTTACGTAAAAATCATTAAAAATAAAAAAATATAATGAAATTAATTGTAAGTGTTTATTGGAAATAATTATATATTTACGTAAAAATCATTAAAAAAGAAAAAACTATAGATACTTAATAAATAAATAATGGGTTTTGATAGATTAGCAAATTTTATCATTAAAAATTTTAATTATAATTATAATTTTATTGTTGATGTTATTAAACGTAAATTTTTAGGAAATCATATTTTGTTTGATATAAACTTTTTAATTTATAATCAAATGTTTATTTTAGAAGAACAAATAAATGATATAGTTAAAATTGTTTTAAATTTACCTTTTAGTCATATTTCAGATAATAAAACTGAAGAAAAACTACAAGAAATTTTTAATTTACCGTGGTGGAAAAATCATTGTGAAAATATAGAGTATATTTTTGATGGTGATAGTGAAGATATAATATTATCTAAATTAATTAATTTTATTAGTATTAAACAAGCAAATGGATTAAGTAAATTAGATTTAATGATTATAGATTGTATTATTAATAATATTCATAATATTATTGAAGAATTTCATATTAAAAAAAATATTCAAACAATTGGTTTTTTTATTGATGGTATTCCTTCATATTCAAAAATTATAGAACAACGTAGACGGCGTACTAAAAATTATTATGAAGCAACGTTAAGAAAACAAAAGTTTGATACATATTTTGGTAAAATAAAAAATATATATATGGAAAAAGATGGTATTAAGTATAATTATTTTAGATGGATTGAAAAAAGATTTAGTCTTGATAAATCATTTAGTTCAATATCACCAATAATTAAAACTCTTGAACAAAAATTAAATTTATATTTTACTGAACATTTTCCGAATATTGATATACATATAAGTTCTGGATCTATTAACGGTGAATCTGATTTAAAAATTTTTCAACATATTCAAAATAATAAATTATTAGGAGATATAGCAATCCATACAACAGATTCTGATTTAATACATTTAATGTTAGTCCAACAAACATATTTTTCTTTAAAAAGAGAAGACATAAACATATCTATTATTAAACATACATCAAGAAACGATGACAATAATATTAATTACTATGACGGTCCTGGTATGATAAATTGTATTTTAAAATTATATAATCAATATAATAATTTGGAGTCAGATAAAAACTCAAAAAATGATTATTTAATTGTTTATGATTTATGTTTATTATTATTCTTTTTTGGTAATGATCATTTACCAACAACAATACAATTTGGTCCAGAATTAGGAATTGATTTTATTTTTAAATTATTACATAAAAATAAATCACATATTGTTACATTAAATAATGATAAAATTCAAGTTAATTTTGATATGTTAAAAAATACTCTTGAAAATATTAATAATAATATTTCATCTATAATTGCAAAAATATTAATTATACGAAATTTTAAATTACTACCAACTATTACAAATATTTTAACTGATATTGATAAATTAAATTTAGATTATGATGGTGTTATTAATTTAATAAAAAATATATTAATAAAAGATGGTTTAAAATTAAAAGAAAAAATAGATTTAACTAATAAATCATATCATGATGATATACGATTTAAATTACTTCAAACAAATGATGTACCTGATTTTAGTATATTTAATGAACATAAAATAAATTTAATTAAAAATATTGAAGAATCTATATTAGACTCGTTAGATTTTGCAAATATTGAAAACATTGGATTATTTTCATATATAAAACCATATTTAAGAACAAACGATAATTATCAAGATTTATATAATATTTTATCTGATACAACAGTATGTGAGTTGAGTAATAAAAATCCAATTTTATATGAACCATCTAAAAACGACTATCTTAAAAATTTATCTGATGAATATAATTATAAAATGTGTTATGATTATATTAAAAAAATATATCATCTAATTACATCTTTTTTTGGTAATCTTACAGATTATTATTCAAATAATATAACTGCATATACATTTAATTTAATACCTAAATTTGAATATTTAATAAAGTATTTAAAAGAAAATAATGATTTAAATACTTTGATTAAAGATATAGAAGAAGAAAATATTAAAGATAATGATTATTTTAATTCAATTAATCATCATATTTTTATTACACCATATTTAATATTAGAAAATATAAAAGACGATACAGTTAAACAAACAACAAAATTATTAAATATTGAAAATTTATGGGTAAATGATAAAGAAATTTATGAATTTGAACATAATAAAGTAAATGCTAAGGAGTTTTTAACAGAATGGGATAGTATTTCAAAAGAATCTGATATTCTAACTAATACACCTTTTTTATTAAGAAGTGAAACAAGTTCAAATAACATTTGAAATATATATCTTAAAGATTTAAAAAAGGTTATTAAACCTATTTATTATGACTATATTCAATTTAATTTAATAAAAAGATATGTTTATAATCAACGGAGGTGGAGAAAGTACTTCTATTTAAAAACAACTTTTTTTAGTATATTTAAAGAAAAAAAACCATTATTTTTAATATGAGTATTAAAGATAATTATTTTGATTTAATTTTAAAATAT
>Ga0214919_10006791_pt1 | contig 15611 bp, 13 predicted proteins | sample LL1503_MetaG_FD_177994 | JGI IMG/M metagenome (GOLD analysis project Ga0214919, IMG submission 177994) | Freshwater microbial communities from Lake Lanier, Atlanta, Georgia, United States - LL-1503 | ecosystem: Environmental > Aquatic > Freshwater > Lake | place: USA: Georgia | collected... | reverse complement strand
GCCGCGCCGCCAGATGCGTCCTACACGCGCCAAGGCCCATCGGGTTATCAACACGGAAGATGACACCGTGGCTGACGAAACGCAGAACGCCCGAGGGAGCGCCTACGATCCAGACGACGATACGTATGACCCCCGGGAGGCGCGCCGTCTTGCGCGCGAACTGATTGCTACCATCGACCGGTCTAGTATTCGAGTGGTAGACGACACTAAGAGCGAGACAAAATTCCGGTTTGGTGATATCGTCCCCAACGTTAGTCAACAGGGGCAGTCCTAACCCATGGGCGCCCCAGCGAAGGTTGCGGATAAACCCAGTTTCGAGGAGTGCTATCCCGAGATAGCGCGCATCGTGGCAACACGGCGCCCGGACTGGACCTACGTATCGGTGATGCCTTATGATGATGTCGCGCAGGAGCTGTTTCTGCGCATTTCAACCAAGTGGCATCTCTACAATCCAGCCAAAGCCCCCAAGCTGGAGCATTGGGTCAATACCCTCATCACCAACGCATTTTTCAATCTGCGCCGCGACGTGCGGCGCTTTGCGCGTCCTTGCATAAATTCGGATAAGAACAGCGGGCGCTACTGCTCGTACAATCTGGGCGGGGACGCCTGCGCTTACACGGCCTCCAAGATTCAGTGCAACGAGTGCCCCCTCTACGCGGAATGGGCTAAGAAGCGCCAACACCAGATGCACAGCCAGTCTTACGTCGCACTGGAGAATCATGCCCAAGAGGTCTCCAACATTCAGGGCGATTTCACTGATGCTGGCCCCATCAAAGAGTGGCTCGACGAACAGATGCTCAAGGAGTTGAACCGTTGGGAGGGTAAAGTCTACCGCGCGCTTTGGATACGCAACATGACGCCGGCCGAAACAAGCGCTTGGCTCATCAAGGAAGCCGCCCAACGTAAGCGTCCCTTGGGACCTAACGAACCAGCTAGCTATCAGGCATGCCTGACCTACCGTCGTGAATTTGAGCAGATGATGAAGGCGTTCTTGCGCCGCGCGGGGCATATCAGCTAACACCTTCATTTGTATGGCCGAAAATATCCCAACTCTGACCGACGCCCAGAAGCAGATCGTGGCTACCAACTATGCCACGGTAGAGTTGGGGGCTATGGTGCCTCTCGTCTTTGGGCCAGATAAACCCGCCGACGTGCGTTCGCCTGAAGCAAAAGCTATCAAGATGTACCTTGCGGGGGAGAAACTAGAAGTCAAGACTGCGGCCACCCCGTACGCGGCGAAGGTTGTGTTGACCGAAGAGCAGAAGGACATGGTTCGGAAACTCCACGAGCGCGTGGAAAAGACGCTAGAACTGACTCAGATGGTATTTGGGGACACTAGCATCAAACAGCTTTCCCAGCCCTACCGGGCCGTGTATGCGTACCGCAAGGAGTGCTTTCCCAGCGGGATCAAAACGGTGGACGAACCGGTTGAGGATGATGAGTACACTCCACCCTCCACCCTAACGGAGCTATGCAGAATCGTTAATACCTACGTCACTACCGGTGACCACCGCAACGCCTATAATCCGGCCAACCTCAAGGTGGCCGAAGAGCGGTGCTTGCGCGCCCTGATGGGCTACCTCCGGGTATATGGGCTCAAGTACACAGCTACGTCCTTCAAGCAGCGCGTGGATCGGGACCTCTTCCTCTCCACCTTCATTCGGTGGACCCATACCAAACCCGACTTGACCGAGATCGAGGTTGACCAGATGATCAGCGCTGCTACTGAAACAGTCAACATTGCGCAAATGGGGCGTGAAATCGAGGTGGTGAAGCAGTACCATCAGGCTATCATTGATGGCGAAGAGATAGACTCGAACGGCAAAAAGCGGCGCTTTGGGCAGGCAGACGTTGAGCAGATTAACGGTCTGCGCACCAAACACGATCAGTCCAAAGGACGATTGAAGCAGCTGATGGAGGCTCTTGAACAGGTACGCTCTAAGCGTATCGACGCCATGAAGGAACGCAACGCATCCATTCTCAACCTGCTGGATGAGTGGATGAAGGATGAGCAGAAGCGGAAGGACATCATCGACATGGGTATCCAAGAGAAGGATGAAGATAAGCGCGAGGTTGGGCGCCTGCGGGATCTTGACGAACTGACAGCCCTTATTAGCGGACAGTCTGAAGAGGAGGCTGGAGCGTGAACGTCTTAACGGGTGGATGGATGGATTCCAAGGATGTCATCTGTGCGTTTGACCAGACGAAGCACCCCGACATACCGTCTCTCCACAACCATCTCAAACGGTTTCGGGTCTCAAGGGCCAAGTACTATACTACGTACCATCCCAAGACGGATCCGCTCACCGGCCAACCCATTCCGTTCAAAGACCTTGACCAGTACCTCTCGCAGGAGTTCACCTCCAAGGTGACTCTGCGCAAATGGCTCGCCCAGTTCCCGGCCGAAGGCTTGAAGTGGTCAAAAGGGTGGTTGGCCAAACGGCGCATTGAGAAGGGTCTAATCTATGCGCCTTCTCAGGTAGAGCTGAGAACCTCACAGTGTCCCACCATGATGTACTACGAAAGCGTGGCAGCCGCCGAGGGCGGCTACTACGGCGTGACGCGCGCGTTGGGGTACGCAGACAGATATCAGCTTCTCCCCCTCAAGTTTTCCCCGTTGCCGTCCGACGCTGAGATTATCTGCGACACCCGGGAACAATCTCCCATTGTGCTACCGCACAAAACGCGCCGTGATACCCTTAGTGTCGGCGATTATGCGCTGGCGGCGCCGCACGATGACGGCCTCCGGTTGGAGCGCAAGAGCCTTGGAGATTTCTGTGGAACCTTGTCGGGGCGCAAAGTGGCGCGCAAGGGGAAGAAGGCTCCTGCCGAAGACAGCGCCCTTGAGCGTTTTGACCGCGAGCTAGCGCGCGCACAGGAGCAAAATCTCTACGTCGTCATGATGGTGGAGGCCTCTATCGAGGATGCCCAGCGTTTCGACTACCTCCCCCAGACCCAGTGGGTCAAAGCCTCCCCCTCCTATATCTTCCACAATCTGCGCTCTCTGCTCATCAAGTACCCCACTACCCTTCAGTGCGTGTTCTGTTGTGGTCGCATCGACATGGCGCGTATCATGATGAAGACCCTTCAGCTTGGCGCTACACAAGCACGTGTTACCGATCTGCAATACGCCTACGAGGCGAAACTCCTCTAGCGTCATGGCATGGCTTGGCAACGGCAATAATCCGGTAGATCCGCATGCTCCTCCCCCGGTTGACATCAACAGGAAGTTCCGAGAAGAGTTGGTGGGTGAGCTACCCGAAGAGCTAGCGCGCAAGACGCTCGGTCAGTTCCTCGCCCATAATCTGGGCATGATGGTGTGGGTACTTACGGGGCGGTTGCTTGAGCCCTATCAGCGCATCATGGTCAAGGGGTGGATGCAGAAAAACTTCACCCTGACGGTGGCAGGTCGTTCCTTCGGTAAGAGTCTAGTCTTCTCCCACTTCTGCTATCTCTACTGCCTTCTCAATCCCGGGCATAAGATCCTAATCGTCTCTGCCACCTTCCGTTCCAGCCGTCAAATCGTGGAACGCATTGACGAATGGGCTCGCTCCAAGAAGGGGACGTTGCTGCGTCAAACCATCGAGACGACCCCGCTGGGCAGTCTCATCACCAAGCGATCCGATCTCGTCCGCATCACCTTCAAGAACGGCTCCGAGATTACAGCTGTCCCATTGGGGGACCCAGACAATCTGCGCGGCTTTCGCTGCAACGTTCTGGGGATTGATGAAGGTTTGCTCATCTCACAAAGCACCATCAATATGGTGCTCAAACCGTTTTTGGCGGGCGGCGCCGACGCCACCAAGAAGCAGCTCATTCGCCGCCGCGAACGACGCCGAATTGCGGCCGGTCAGATGACCGAGAAGGAGAAGGTTGTCTTTCGAGCTGACTCCAAGATGATTGTCCTGTCGTCGGCCTCCTACAAGTGGGAGGAGTTGGCGGCCATGTATCGGATGTACAGGGCTATCATTGAGGGCTCTAAGGATGTAGAAGGTAAGGGACCCAAGGCCGAAGAGACCGATAAGGGCACCTCTAGCTATCTCGTCCACCAGCTTTCCTACAAAGTGGGTAATCCTGACCTCATGGACGCGGGCGTCCTTGAGGAAATTCGCGAGAAGCGGATACCAGACAGCGTCATCAAGCGCGAATACGAAGCGCAGTTTATCGACGAGAGCGGTGGGTTCTTCTCCGCCAAGGAAATGCAGGCTTGCACCATCCCCATGGGGCAGCGCCCCTGCGTGGAAATCGTCGGGGAAAAGGGCGCCGAATACGTTCTGGGTATTGACCCTTCCATTGGTTCTGATCCAGCGGGTGACCATTTTGCTATGTGTGTGCTCAAGATCACGAAGCGCGCGGATGGGCGTCCCATTGGGCTCGTAGTTCATCAATACGGGTGTGCAGGAGTCAAACTAGAGCATCACATCGCCTATCTCTACTACGTCCTCAATCGGTTCAACATCGTGTATATCGTGTGTGATACTACGCAGGGCGACCAGAGCGACTTCATCTCCATCTGCAACGAGAGTGAGTACTTCAAATCGCGCCAATTGGAGCTGAACCCTATCGACGCCGAGTTCGCGCGTGATGACATGACGGAGATTGTCACTCAAGCTAAACGCTCTTACAACGTTTCGCCGACCGTCAATCGTATCGTCCAAAAGCAGTACTTTGCTTCCAGCATCATCAAGGCAGGCAACGACCATTTGCGCGCCTGCTTTGATCAACGCCTAATTCAGTTCGCCTCTCACGCCCAGTCTATCGCGGGCGCCGTCTCTGAGATGTGCCAGCATGATGTCATGGGGATTCACACCATCCACCCCGAGTACCACGACGAGGATTTGGAGGGCAGCTCAAGCATCGGTAACTTTGTGACCTATCAGGATGTCATGATTGAGGTGGTTAAGAAGGAGTGCGCACTGATTGAGGTGACCTCAAGCCCACTTGGTCATCTATCCTATGATCTTCCCCACCACATGACCCGAAGCCGCAAGGACATCCACCGAAACCGGAAGGACAACTACAGCGCGCTGTGGCTGGCGGCTTGGGGGCTTAAAATCCTGTTGGCCCTTCAGGAGATGCCCGAACAAGAGGCCGACGACACATTCATGCCAAAGTGGATCGGCTGACATAGTCGTCTCACGAGTGTATCTGACCCTGTAAAGTCCTCAATTGTCACTTTCATCACTTTATGCCTCGTCCTTACGTCAAACGTAGCCCTCATTGGGAACAGCGCAAACAGCGCGCGCAACCGGTTATGTCAATGCCTTCAATGGGTAACGTACCTGCTGCATCTACTCAGGCCGCCCACATGGAGGCAGAAGCAGCATTTGATGGGCAACCACACTACAGTGCGCGCGCGGCTTGTGGTGGAGGTATCTCAACGACGCAGTATCGTGACAGTGCATCACCTAGCGTATCTCCCTCTAACAGTTTCCCCAATATCCAAGGCGGAGTTATTCCGTGGGCCGCTGATGGAGGCTACTATGGAGCCTCCTACGCGATTGGACTGGCTTATCAGGCCTACTTCAGCTACGCACCCCTGCGAAATACCATCAATCTGCTGACGGATTTCTCAGTTTCCAAGGTGCACGTCAACACGACAAATTTACGTGTCAAGCGGTTTTTCGAGACATGGTTCGACGCCATCAACCTTAATCAGTTCATGGCGCAGTTCTTTCTTGAGTACTACCGCTCCGGGAACGTCTTCATCTATAAATTCAACGGTGAAATCAGCGAGGATGGCATGAACATGCTGCGCGAATCCTACGCCCGTGCAGGCGAAACGATTGCCGCGAAGAAGAGTCCACTTGTTCCTATCCGGTACACCATCCTGAACCCGATGCAGGTTTACCTGCAACAAGGCCCTTACAATAATAACGGTTACGTGCGGATGCTTTCCACGTTCGAGTTGCAGCGTTTGCGTAACCCACAGACGGAAGAAGACGTACAGGTTCTCTTATCGTTCCCTCCTGATATTCAGGCCCAAATCAAGCGAGGCGGAACGTACAACTACATCTACGTTCCACTCGACACCAAGCGTCTCTACTACGTCTTCTATCGGAAGATGGATTACGAGCCTCTGGCTGTGCCGATGGCTTGGCCGGTGCTGAATGACATCGAGTTCAAGCTAGAGCTGCGCCGGATGGATATGGCTCTGGCTGCTACGATTGAGCGGGTGATTCTGCTCATTACGACCGGCCGTCCGGCCGACCAGTGGAATCAGGTGCCACCCAAGAGCACCATTTTGGGGTTGCAGGAGATGTTCAGCAACCAGAGCATTGGGCGGGTATTGGTTGCTGACTACACCACCAAGGCGCAGTGGGTGGTTCCGGACCTCAAGGAGCTGATTGGCCCGGGCAAGTACGAACAGGTGGACAAGGATATTCGAGATGGCCTCGGGTACGCCTTCATCGGGGAGGAGAAGTTTGCTAATGCCTCCATCAAGGTCAAGATATTTATCGAGGGTCTGAAGGAGGGGCGCCGCGCGTTCATGGAAACCTTCCTCATTCCCGAAGTCAAGAAAATTTGCGAAGAGATGGGGTTTCGCAACGTGCCCGATCTGGAATTTGAGCAGATTCAGATTCAAGACGAGGCCCTGATGAACCGTCTCTACGTTCAGATGGCTCAGCTGGGGCTGCTCACCGCTGAAGAGGTCAACGAAGCGCTGCGTACCGGAATGCTTCCCACGGCTGAGGAAAGCCTCGTCGATCAGGAGGCCTACAAGAAGGCGCGATCCAAGGGCCTCTATGAACCGATGGCACCCAAAACGGCGGGTGGCGATGGTCGCCCCTCCGGCACGGGCGGCACGCCGGCCGCGCGCAAGGTGGCAACGCCTATCGGTCAGAGCAAAGCTTCATTGCAAACCGAGACACAAGCGGGTGACCTGTTCCGCCACCCAACGTACCGCTTTGGGATCAGCCGTATTGAGGAGAACCTCACGTCGATGAACGCTCTGCGCGCGTCGGTGGAGAGCGCCCTCTCAAAGCAGTGGAAGGTCAAAGAGCTGGGCGAAGAGGAGCGTGGCATCGCCACCTCCATCGCTATGGCCATCGCCTTCAACGAGGACCCGAAAAACGGAGGCTGGAAGAAGGCCGTATCCGCCTACACGAAGCCCGGTGGGGGTGGCTTAAAGCCGCTCTCGCAGGAGGTCGCGGCGGCCCTTGTGGACTTGCGCACAACGTTTGATTGCCCCGAAGCGCCCGTGGACAGCTGGCGCGCGGCGGTGCTCTTGCGTTCCAAGGTGGATATAACGCCAGAAAGCTGAGCGTATCTGACGGGGGTGTATAACCCTACGTTCCTATGCCCCGCGACATCCTCAAGGACCCACCCAAGCACAAGACGCGCTTCGAGATAGCCGCTCGCGTGTATCAGCCCGACGAGGGGATGCAGCAAGAGGCTCATGCGTCGTTGGATCGCCTCAAGGGGCTATTGCCAGAGGGGATCGATCCGGAAGCCCAACCTACGCTGCTGTATGTCGTTGGTAACCTAGCTGTTGCGGGCGTGCTCAACCTCAACGATGACGGTATCACGTTGGACGATGCTCTGCGCACCTATCGCGCGTTTGAGTGGCAGCAAATCAACGTGGAGCATGATCGTGGAGAGATCCGAGGCTTTGTCGTCAAGGCTGGTTTGAGTGAGTTGGGTACCGACCGTCTATTGACGGAGGACGAGGCTCGCGCCGCCAACACTCCCTTCAATATCGCAATCGTCTTTGCTCTGTGGAAGGTGGCCGATAAGGATCTCGCCAAGTACATCCTCCAAAGCGCGGCGCCGGGCAGCCCCACCAAGGACGACCTGAGCCTGTCATTTGAGGTTGGGTTTGATGACTATGCCGTGGTGCTAGTGCCCAAGGGTACCTCCAACCTCGCGCTGGCTACTCAGATTATCCCGTCAGATGCGGCCGATTTCGACAAGTGGGACAAGATGCTACGCGTCAACAAGGGAGCCGGTCAGTTCAAGGACAGCCGTGTGGGGCGCGTGCTGGCCGGAGACATCATTCCGCTGGGTGGTGGTATCGTGACGGTGCCCGCTGCGGCAGTCAAGGGCATCACGCCGATCCTGTCGGCTGAACCTACAGAGGTGGTCGCGCAAGATGCCGCCGAAGCCAAGACGGGCATGGCCTACCAATACTCGTCTACGCAGTTCACGTTTGGGGCCGCAGATGCTGCGCCTTTTCTTGAGTTCTCAGCAGCCATCCCGGACGATGAGCTGTACATCGTGTACATCGGAGAGGACGGACAGACCGATAACTACCCCAAATACGGTCGCGAGGACGAAATTCACTGTACCGCACTCTACGGCCTGCTCAGTCCGGACCATGCTCCACTGGGATCCGCCCTCACGGGTGCCGGCCCTGTGCGCCTGAGCCTTGGGAAGGTGACCGCCTTTGAGAACCCCGACAAGCCCTACGATGTCCTCAAGGTGGACGTACTGGGTGACGACATCCACCGCGTTCACGCGTTGATCAAAACCTCGGCTAAGCACGAACTTACCCATCCCGTTTTTCACCCACATGTTACGCTGGCCTACCTCAAGAAGGGCGCCGCCGCGCGCTACGTGGGTGACGGACGCTTTGAAGGCCGCGAACTCGTCTTCTCCTCTCTGACGTTTTCAGGATCCAACGGTGTCAAAACCGAACTGCCCCTCACTGTCCCCCAAGTTCCGCTTTTGGCCTCATCTCCATCGTCAGAACCTCAAGACGCCGCCGCGCAAGTGTATATCCCCACCGAGGACCCTCACGACCTTATGGCCGCCGCTACCACACTTTCCCGTCATCTTCATCTCTCGCCCGGTTGGGAGGCGCGCCTTGCCGCTTTACAGGCAGCCGCAGCCAACGACAACGTTCCCCACGGAGGGGACCCACTCCCGGGCGGCGTGAATGTCACGCTGTCGGATGGACGAGAGTTGAAGAATCTCAAGATTTTTGATGGCAAAACTCTGGAACTGGACAAGGAGACTGCTTTTCACGGCGTCATCATCACGGATATGACTCCCGGCGTGCCCCCTCAAGCCTACGATATTCCTGAGTTTGCTCCTCGTCTGCACGACGTTTATCCGAACAAGCGTTCAGAAAAGATGGACGCCGATAAAGCCAATCAGGCCGAGCAAAAAAAGGCTATGAATGCCCCGTATACAGACGCATCCCTCAAGGATGTCATAGCCTCAGTACAGGCCTCACTGGCCGCGCTTATTGCGTCATTCTCCTCACTTGTCACGCAAAATTTTGCGGCGGCGAGTGTATCCTCCACTACGCCCCCCTCTATGACACTCGACGACCTCAAGACCCTTCAGGCCTCGGTTCAGACCACTGAAAAAGTGGAAGACCTCAAGACCGCTTTCGCCAACGTCGCTCTCTTCGCTGCCGAAATCGCCAAAGCCTCTGAGCTGGCTGTTCAGGCCCGCAAGGATGCCGAACTCGCCGCCAGCACCAATGCTGAATCCCTCAAGGAAGTCAAGGCACAACTCGCAGATCTGACAACCCGCTATAACGACGCGATTGCCGCCCAACAGGCTGCCGCTACCGAGCAGGCGTTTCAAGAGCGCATGAGCGCTGTCGCCGAAGTGTTTGCGTTTGACGACGAGACCCGCGCTGAGGTTGTGACCGAAATCAAGGCCTGCGCCGACGCGGCGGCTTTTGAGAAGTGGATGGCTCGCGCTAAGAAACTCTATAAGGGCTGGACGAAAGCCGAGAAGGCCGCCCCGTTCGAGAAGAAGGGTGACGACAAAAATGATATGGAGCCCGATAAGGATGGCGATGATTGTAAGGCCGCCAAGGTCGCTCTCGCCTCTGCCGCCGCCAAGGTTGTTGACGCCAATGTCTCAACCATGATTGATCCCGCCACGCTCGCTGCCTCCAGCGAATCCCTCAAGGAGAAGTACATGGCGGTTGCCTCCAAGAACATCCGCATCGGCGGAGAAACCCTCGGCACCATCTCTGAGAACGCTGCTAAAATCGTTCGCAAGACCCGCTAATCCCCACGCTCTTACATAAAACTCTCGCCGCGCGAGTGTATATCCCCGCAACCCCTAAGAACCACCTCCCCGTATCATGAGCCTACTTACCGATGGCAATCTTCTCCCCTTCAGACAGTATGGTCCTGCTGAAGTGCTCAACATGTTCTCCTTGGATGCGACCGGCCTGAACGGGCAGCTCGTCACCATCACGAACAACAGCAACCAAGACCCGGCGACGAGCGCTGGTGCCTACGCTAACCGCGCCCCGAACGGCTACGCCGTCACGAACGTTGGTAACTACGCATACCAGAACGCCCGCAAGGTCCGTCCTTGCGCTGCTACGGACAACCGCAGCAACGTCATCGGTGTTACGCTCCACACCACGGCTCTGTATGACGAAAACGGCAACCTTCTCGTCAACCAGCCCTACGAGCACACCATTGAGCGCGGCTTCGTCCAAACCGGCTTCACCGTTCCGATTCTGACTCGCGGTGTTATCACCGTCAAGCTCAGCAACATCGGTGGCGTTCCGATCCCCGGCTATGCTGCCGTCATCGGCACGGGCGGTCAATTCGCGGTCGGTAACCCTGCTGACCTCGTCGTCATCGGCACCGGCACCCGCGTTGTCGGCAAATACCTCTCCACCACGGGTTCGGCCTTCAACGGTTACGCCCAGATCAAGCTGGAGCTGTAATCGTCGCCCTCTAACCACGACCCCTCACTCCTAACCCTCCAGCAGGTATTACCCCTCTCCCCATGAGCAACAAGAGAAAGATCCGCATCCAGATCGACCAGACCCCCGAGCAGCTTGACCTCGTCAAGCGCATGGGCTCCCGGAACAAGACCGAGTCGATGGCTGCTGCCGAAGCAGTCGCGGCCGTAATGAGCCAGCCCATCTTGCAGGTCATCGAGCAGGCCAACACGGTGGCCAACTTCTACACGACCATCGGCTACAGCGCGGGTACGCCCTCGAATCTGTTGCTGGATGACTACTTCGACATTCGTCAGCAGAACTTCCTGAGCGTCTGGACCCAGAGCCAGCCCGGTGGTACTGCCATGAACTTCGTGCAGGGTGCGACCGAGCTGTACGTGCAGACGTATCCGCTCTACACCGAGATCACGATGAACAAGAACTACCTGCGCGCAGGTCAGTTGAACCACCTCGCGAACGGCCTCACCCGCCTCGTGCAGGAAGTTCTCCTGCTCCAGCAGACCAATGCTGCGTTCGTTCTGTTCAACTCTCTGGCCGGCGCCCGCATCGATGGCACGACCAGCACTGCGACGAGCAATCTTCCGATTGACCGCGTGGCGACTGCGAATGTCTTCCAGATGGACGACTTCAACGACATGCTGATTGGTTATGACCGCACCACGGCGTCGTGGGTCGGTGGTACGCCCGTCAACGAGGATCGTGAAATCACCGACATCCTCGGCTCTCCCGAGTGGATGGGTCAGATTCGCTCTATGACCTACCAGCCCCAGAACACGCGCGCCGGTAGCCTTGCCACGCAAGGTGCCACCGCTATCGCGGCTCCGGATAGCGTTCGTGAGGCCGCTTGGCGCGGTGCGGGCGTTCCCACCCTGTTCGACAAGACTCTCCACAAGGTCTACGAAATGGGCGTCGGCTCCAATCGTGCCTTCAACCAAATCTTCGCTACCGCTGCTGGTTCCACGGCCTACCCGGGCTATGGCCAAGGCTTCGGCGGTGGCAGCACTGCCCAGTTTGACGTGAACAGTGAGGAAATCGTCCTCGGCCTGAACGCCAACATGTTCGACCTCGCTCGTCTCCGGATGAACGAGGAAGGTGGCGAACTGAGCCTCACGGCCGAAGAGTACGCCACTCGCGAAGAAAAGGTTGGATTCTACGGTGGTCTCCGCGAAGGCTACGTGTCCGTTGAAGGACGCGCCAAGTTCGCCAAGATCATGTAATCTGGCTGATTCTCAACACTCTAGCCCGCGTTTGACTTCAGTCAGCGCGGGCTTTTTGTTGCCCAAATTGGGGGATTAGATTACGTTACTTACGATACCTGAGTGGGTTAAATAGGCTTAGCCTTCTGGAGACTCACCGGAGGTGTATATCTCACCGCAGAGTGCGTCCAAATGGCGCCCTGTAAGGCCCAAGGTAAAGTCATCGTTCAGTTCTCTCTACATTCCTATGTCTACTCCTCGCAAAAGCTCCCAGTCCAACCCAAAGGCATCCTCAAAACAGCCCCGCGTGATGCGCGAGGCCACCGGAGCCCTCCCCACGGCAGAAAACGCCCAAAATACCACTGCTAAGGTAACAGAAGCACGGTCTAGCGCGCAGCCCGCGCCCGGCGTTAGTGCTGGTCATCAGGCTGACGGGTCATTTACGCCCATCACCGGGCCGATTACCAGCGTGCGGCAGCTCACCCGGGGACCCAATGTCGCGAAGAACAGTATCGGGTCGTTTGCCACCATGGCAGCCTATGGCGACTATCTGCGCACTCTGCGCCCGTTTGAGCTGAAGCGGCACGCCTTGGAAGAGGCGCGCATTGTGCCCATCGACGATATGGGCCGCCTGATTCGGCGCCTTGAGGCGAAGTGGACGGAAATTTCGGCTAAGGAGGGCGGTCGTAAAGGCGTGAATCCGCTGCCTCAACGTCAGCCGTTTTCGGCTGAACAAATCGCCGCGCAAGAGAAGGTTCGGCGCGAGATGCTCGGCGGCCGAGCCTAAGCGCCTCGGGGGTGTATAACCAGTAGCCATGCGCCCCCTCTTCTCATCCTCTCTTCATCATGCTTAGCGGTGCACCTCTAATCGGCGAATGGAGTACGGGTGTGTGGCAGAACCTTGGGCAGCCCTCCTCTCTGTCCGCCCTCACCATCTCCGGCTATGCCAGCCAGCCCAACACGCTGGGCACCCTGAACTCTCGTTTGGGCACGTGCTTCATCGGCACGGGCATCAACGGAACCGGCTACTCCTACGCAGCCGAGCCGCCGCTGACCAGCGCCGAGTTGTCCATTGTAGAGGGCCTCTTCCTCGTCAGCTGGTACAGTCAGCTGGCCGTTACAACGATGGGCGTGGGAGGCAGCACTATTCCGTGGCAGTCACTCGCCGAGGGTGATTCCAAGATTGCACGCACATCGGTCGTCAACATCGGTAAGGAATACCGGGAGATGGCCAAGGATGCGCGTATCCGTTTGGATTACCTCGTGGGCGCGTATATCGACAATAGCGCGCCATCTGCCGTCGTCATCGACTACCTCAATCCCGGTTATCCGTATCCCTATGGGGGAAATAGCTGGTACAATACTTCCAGCCAGCGCGGGCTTCAGGGCAATGGGTCCATTATAGGGTAAGCGGTAAGACCGCGACGCGGCCATGGGAACGCCCTCCACCAACGTATTTGGGCAGTTCAATGCTAAGAGTGTCTGGGTCACCTCAGGCGCCTTCTCGCTCGACCAAACGGTTTCTGGTTCTCTCCAGCAGCTGTCGCGCGTACAGGATGTCACCTATTCGGTGCCCTATCCATTGACGGCCAACACCTATCTCGACAGTTCGGTCGAGGCCTACAATCCGGTACCAGCCGGAGTCAACGTGGACATTCGGACCTACAACACCAACGGGCGCAACGAGTGGTTCCTTGGCTTGGCCAAGACGAACAGCTCGGGCACTCTGCTCCTCGGGTTGGACGACGAGAAGGACCTCTACGTTGCCTCCCAAGACATTCAGGGGTACGACGCAATCGGCGCGCCGGCCACCGCGCCCCAGACGGTGCTCGGTCTCGCGCAAGGCGTCATTACGTCCTACGAGCTGGGGGCGCAGGTGGGCGGCATCATCGAGAGCCGCACGAGCATGAATTTCCTGACGGCCGTGGCCTACACGGGATTCTCAGGCGTGACCGTCCCCTCCGTCAACTACAAGGATGGAGATTCCCGCACAGGACGCTTCATCATCCCACCCGCTCTCTCCCAGTACAATCCCAATGCTACAGGCTTTGATGCTCTGATGTATGGGGCGCCCGCCATCGGCGCGCGCGACATGATCGTGATGTTCACCCAGAACAACCCCTTCGCGGTTGTCTACACCGGGCAGCAGGCAGTGTATCTGCAATCGTTCAATCTGGCCCTGACCGTGGATCGCCAAGAGCAGAAACCCCTTGGGTACACCTACCCCACGGCCCGCCAGATCATGTACCCCATCCGGGTTGACTTGACGACACAGGCCTTGGTGTCCAAGCTACAGGCTGATCGACTGGATCGCCTGAACTGCACCACTACCGGCTTCTCCATCAATCTCGTGGTCAAACAGCCCTGCTCCAGCGCCACGATGTTTGGCTTCTACTTCGACAATCTCCAGATTGCCTCGCAGTCCTTCTCCAACAGCATCGGCCCCGTAGACACGATAACCACGCAATGGCGCGGCTGGATCCGGACGCCCTGCGATGCGTTCTTCAGTCCCTACGTCCAGTATGTCGTGGATTTGGCCACGACGGGCGCGTGGGGCACCACGTGGTAAAGCGCGCGCTGCGCGTTTAAGCAGGGAGAGGGGCGCCGTTCGCTGCGGCGCTTTCGGCCGCCAGCTTGGCCGCCGTCTCGGCCGCATAAGCCTGCTCCAGAGCCTTCTTGGTCTGGGCCTGAATATGGAGTGAGTACGAAACTGCTCCCCGATACTGCTGAATCTCGTTCTCGATAACGGTCAGCTGTTGCTCGCGCTGCGCGAGCGTCTTGGTGATGTCCTCGTGGTTGGTGACGAGCATTTGTAGCTGAGCGGCAAGGGTGATGGCAGGTGAAGACATAGTGAAAGGAGGTTACGTAACGGTGACCGTCGCGTTTGAGCTGTTGGCCGGCGTTCCGCCGTACGAGTTGGTGACCTGACAGTAGTAGGTCCCGGCGTTGGCAAACAGGATGGGGTTCCATACGTGCTGATCCGAGGTGGCACTGATGTTGCCCGTGCGAGGCCCAGCCACAGACGAACCATTCTGGAACCACTCAAAGTACAGGGTGCCATCGCCGCCCGCGCTGCATTGCAAGGCGTAAGGACCTGTATTGTTGGTGGCCGTAACGTTGCTGGGATTGGAGGTGATATATGGATCGGTACGCACAGTTACGTGGACTACATCAGTATAGGTCGTTCCTACCGTATTCGTCAAACGACACCTGTAATCCAGCGACAACGGCGGCGGATTCGTCTTTGTGTACGTGTTGGTCGTGGCGCCGCCGCCAGACACGTCAGTCCACCCACCGCTGTCCTTCTGCCATTGGTAGGAGATGGATGGGTTTCCGATTGCGGTAACGCTGAGAGTATAGTCATCACCCTCATTGACCGTGGTGCCAACCGGCTGGACCGTGACGATGGGCGCAAAATTAGCCGCCCGAAAGCGCGTCTTTAGGTCATTGCCGTTCGATAGTTTATACCCTGTATTTCCTGACAGTTGATCTCCACCGGTGCTAGTCTCATACCGGTTGGCAATATCGCCCTGCGTGCCCGCGCCATTTGAGACCACGAAACCGGTGTCGGCGCCCGCCGCCGTGGTGCGCGCGGAGAACAACGTGTCGAAGTCATCAGAACCCACCTTGAATCCGGAGGCCATATTTCGGGGGATTATCGCTTCAGGTCGTTCACCTGCTGGGAGAGGTCTTTAACGGCCTCAATCAGCACAGCGGTCAACCGACCGTAATCTACGCCCTTAGCATCT
>Ga0214919_10006790_pt1 | contig 15611 bp, 15 predicted proteins | sample LL1503_MetaG_FD_177994 | JGI IMG/M metagenome (GOLD analysis project Ga0214919, IMG submission 177994) | Freshwater microbial communities from Lake Lanier, Atlanta, Georgia, United States - LL-1503 | ecosystem: Environmental > Aquatic > Freshwater > Lake | place: USA: Georgia | collected... | reverse complement strand
GCGCAAACCTACTGGCGCAAGCGCTTTGACGGCGCGCGCCGGGTTCAGACGCGGCAATAAGATCTTCTCAGGCCGGCTAGCCAGCCGGCGGCATAGCGGGTTCGGGCTTGGCTTTTCGGTGAGCGGCACGGCCGATGATGTCGACAAAAAACCCTGCCGCGCCGCCCTTGGCCGCAGCGTCCATCAGCGCGATGAGCGTGGCCACATGCACCGGGGACGCATCGATCTCGGTCAAGCCAAATTGGCAGGCAAAGTCCCAGTAGTCGGCGCCCTCTGGCAAAGCAGCGCGGCGCTGCCTTGCCATGTATTTCCGCACCTCGTGCTTGCTTGCTTCAAGCAGCCGGTCCGGGTGCCGGCCCTCGATGACCAGTTGGAATGTTTTTTTCATGTCAGCCACAGTCGCTGAGCAGACGCCCGGGCCGATCGCAACGCTTTTAGCCGGGTTTGGCTGCGCTCAATCATGCGGCCGACGCTTCTTCTTGAAAAGCAATTTGCACCTTCAGCGACTGGCTTTTGTCAGCCGCCAGCGCAAAGGCTTCCAGCGCGCGGCTCATCGGCAGCACCTGTGTGATCACCGGCCGGCCATCGATCAAACCACTGTTGAGGAACTGCACGGCCGTGGCAAATTCAGCATGAAAGCGAAAAGTGCCCCGCAGGTCCACCTCTTTGGCGACGATCTGGTTCATCGGCAAACTCATGTCACCCCCCAGCCCGACAGTCACGAGTACGCCGCGTGGCGCAATCACATCGAGTGCGCTGAGCACTGCAGCAGCGCTTCCTGAGGCTTCGAAAACCGCGTCAAACTGGCCTTTATCAGCCTTGTATTTGTTCAGCCCCTGGACATCGGCACGCAGGTTGATGGTCTCGTCTGCGCCCATTTTTGTCGCGCAGGCCAATGGCAGATCGGCAATGTCGACCGCAACAATGCGCGCCGCACCAGCGCGGCGCAGTGCGCCAATCAGCAGCAAACCAATCGGGCCACAACCGGTCACCAGCACCTGCTTGCCCAGCACGCCACCCGCTCGCACAATCGCATGCAGGCCAACTGACAAGGGCTCTGCCAGGGCCGCCTCGGACAGGCTCAGGTGGTCCGCGATGACATGCGCCTGGCCAGCATCTATGACCAGTTTTTCGCTGAATGCGCCCTGGATGTGGGGAAAAGGCATGGCGCTGCCGTAAAAACGCATCGACAGGCAGTGGTTGTGCTGCCCAGCCTGGCAAAACTTGCAGCTCCCGCAGGGACGGGAAGGGGAGATGGCGATGCGTTGGCCGGCGTGCAGGCCGTTGACCTTGCCGCCCACAGCCTCAACAACACCCGAAACCTCATGGCCCAGGGCCATCGGCTGCTTGATGCGCACCGTGCCAAAACCGCCATGTTGGTAGTAATGCAGGTCAGAGCCGCAAATGCCGCCAAAAGCCACTTGCACCAGCAGCTGCTGTTCTCCAAGGCTAGGCGTTTGTATGTGCTCAAGCCTTAGATCTTCGGCCGCATGGCAAATCAGGGCACGCATGGTTGGTCCTCTCAGAGTGTGGCGGTCAAGCCACCATCGACATACAAAATATGGCCGTTGACAAATCTGGAGGCATCGCTGGCCAAGAATACCACCGCCCCGCCCAGATCCTCAACATCGCCCCAGCGCCGGCTTGGGGTACGCCCGACCAACCAACTGGTGAACTGCGGGTCTGCTGCCAATTTTTCAGTCAGCTCGGTTTTGAAATAGCCCGGTCCGATGCCGTTCACATTCAGGCCCAGCGGGCCCCAATCAATGGCCATGCCCTTAGTGAGCATTTTGAGCGCACCCTTGCTCGCCGTGTAAGGCGCAATGCCGGGGCGACCGAGTTCACTTTGTACCGAGCAGATGTTGATGATCTTGCCGCGCCCGCGCGAAATCATGTGGCGCGCCACCGCCTGACCGACCAAAAAGGCGCTGTCCAGGTTGGTTTTCATCAGGGTATGCCAATCGCTATGGGCGAATTCATGCAACGGGCCGCGAATCTGGATGCCTGCGTTGTTGACCAAAATGTCAACTGCACCGGCGGTCTCCAGCGCCTGAATGCCCTGAGCCACCGCGTCGGCATCGGTGACATCAAAAAGCGCCGTGGTGACTGACAGGCCTTCCGCACGCAGCAGCGTGGCGGCGGCAGCGAGCTTGTCAGCACCGCGCCCATTGAGCACCAATTGCGCGCCGGCCTGCCCCAAGGCACGCGCCAGCGCCAGACCGATACCTGCCGAAGAGCCGGTGATCAGTGCCCGCCGGCCCTGCAGCCCAAAAGAGTCAAGTACCGCCACAGGTTTGGAATTTGTCATGAAAGAGGGTCTCCGCTGTCTGGTTGAAACGGACCGCGCAGTCGGCGGTCAAGTGGGTCATGCGCTAAAAAAAGAGCCCGCAACCTGGCATGGAGCCGCGCATTGGGTGATAGCACTCGCTTGCTACCGGCCTACCCCTTGGGCATGGGAAATTCTTCAGCGCTGAAAACAGTGTGGAAAACGGTTCCATCAAACATGTCGATCAGGCCTTTGGAGACCTCACGGCTGCGCTGGCGAACCTCGGAGGCGAGGGCCAATTCGATGGATTCGCGGCTCGGGTAGCGCACCGACAAAACCATCTCCAAGCGCGGCTCGCTGACATCACTTTCTACCTGGCGCAGCACCCGCACCTCTTGGGCGCCCGGAAAACGGGTCCACAGGGGCACCAGATGCTGATGGATATAGCTGTCAAAGGCTTCTTCAAAACCAGGTCTGACTTGACCGCGAAAAAATGCACAGCGGATGAACATGGTGGGCTTTCGGTGTGAAATAAAACGGCGTATCTGATTTAGCCAGTGGCCGGGCTTGCCCCGAGCCCGCTGATAGACAGTGCGACCAAACGCGGCAGCGGCAGCGCGATATCCAGGGAAATGACATCGGCCTCGTCGGCCTGCGGCCGCTCCAAGGCTTGCAACTGGCTGGCCAGCAAGCCGGTGTGCATATAGTGCCCAACGCGCTGCGCCATACGCTGCCGGATCAATTCGGGCTCGCCGTCCAAAAAAACAAAACACACTGCCGGGCAGATTCGCCGAATCCGGTCGCGGTAGGCCCGCTTGAGGGCCGAGCAGGCCACGATCCGGCCGCGAGGCGACTGCGCATCGGCAGCGGCGAGGTAGCTGCCAACACGGTCTAACCAGGGCAGGCGGTCAGCGTCTTCCAGGGGGATACCCGATCGCATTTTGTCGATGCTGAGCGGCTCATGCAGGTCGTCGCCGTCAAGCATGCGCAGTTGCAAGGCGTCGGCCAAGGCGCTTGCCACGGTGGATTTTCCGCTGCCGCAAACACCCATCACGACAATTGCGCTGGCCTTGGGACCGGCAGAAAAAGACGTGGCTGGCATAGACATCAGCGTCGGGGGTGTTGAGCGGCCAGGCACTCTGGCACCGGTGTGAGCGCGGGCCGGCCCGCCAAGACCGCCTCCATGTTGGCAAAAGCCAGGTCAGCCATGGCCTGTCGGGTCTGGTGGGTGGCGCTGGCCATGTGCGGCGTGAGCACCAGGTTGGGCATGTCCCACAACACCCGCGGCACATTGGGCTCATCGGCAAACACATCGAGCGCGGCACCAGCAATAGCACCTGACTGGAGGGCCTCAATCAGGGCCTGCTCATCCACCACGCTGCCGCGCGCCACATTGATCAGGTAGCCCGCCGGACCCAGAGCGGCCAGCACCTCGGCATTGACCAGGTGCCGGGTGCCCTGCCCGCCCGGCGTGATGACCAGCAAAAAATCAACCTCAGCCGCCAGCTGGGCGGCAGTCGGATAAAAAACAAAGCCTGAACCAGGCTTCTCGCTGCGACCGGTATAGGCGATTGACATGTTGAAGGCCAAAGCCCGCTGGGCAATCGCCATGCCAATGCGGCCTAGGCCAACAATACCCAGGCGGGCACCTGAAAGTTTTCTGCCCAGGGGCATGGGCCCGGAAGGCCAGCGCCCCGCCCTGACATAGTGGTCTGCCTGCGCGATGTTTCGGCTCAGGGACAACATCAAACCCAGTGCCAGGTCTGCCACGTCATCGGTCAGCACGCCGGGCGTGTGCGTCACCATGACACCACGCCCGACTGCGGCCTGAACATCAATACCGTCATAGCCCACACCAAAAACCGACACCAGCTTCAGGTTGGGCAGTTGCTCCAGCAGCGCGCTCGGCACCAGCGACTCCCCGCCCGCCGCCAGGCCCAGAATACGCGGAGCCAATTCGGCAAAGCGAGCCGCGTCGCCTTCATGCGCGCAGTCGTGCACATGAAACACCTCTTTGAGGGCTTGGAGGTACAGCGGATGCACCTTGGCAACTGCCAGGATTTCAGACTTTAACAATGCAGGCCTGTCGGTTGCGCTCAAAAAAACAAGCGTCGAAGATGGTAGCGCGCTTACAGCACCACAAGCATCCGTGTTTACCCTTTAACCGTTATTTTCTGTGCAGCACACCTGCGGTGCCAGCCGGCACAGCGACGCAGCCTACCATGGGCGGGGGCCCGGTAACCAGCGCCTGCCAAGGCCAGCGCGTAGTGGTTTACCCTCTTTTGGTGAACTGCGAGAAATGTTACAAGCGGTTTGCCAATGCCCGTTTTGACCAGTGCCACCAAGGCATTCCAGGCGGCCCACAGTGTTTGCCAATCTCGCAAGGATGGATCAACATGACCACACCCCCCCAAGTCCCGCTGGGCCTGTACCAACGGCTGATCAGGCTAGGCGCCCTGTGCGCTTTGTGCATTTACGGAGCCACACCCGCCTTGGCGCAAACCCCAAAACGCGCTGCCATGCTGGTTTTTGCGCAGGAGGCGCCACCGCCAACGCTGGACCCCTATTTTTCAACCTCGATCTCCACCCGCAATGTGGCGATGCACATTTTCGAGACCCTGGTGACCCGCGATGAAACCAATGCGGTTGTACCGGAACTCGCAGACAAAATCACAGAAAGCACCGACGGGCTGAGCTACACCTTTAACTTGCGCCGGGGCGTCAAGTTTCACAACGGCGCCGAGATGACCTCCGCCGATGTGAAGGCCTCTCTTGAGCGCTACAAGCGCGTGGCACTACAAAAAGTCATCCTAGATCCGGTCACCGCCATTGATACGCCCGACGCCTACACCGTGGTGCTGCGCCTGTCAAAACGGGTGCCCGTGTTTCTTGACGAGTTGTCAAGCTTCGTCACGCCGCTGGCGATCATGCCGGCGAGCCAGCGCGATCGCGAGGGCGGCAAGGTTGATCTGATAGGCACCGGCCCGCTGCAGTTCGTCGATTGGCAAGCCGACAGCCATGTTCGGCTCAAGCGCTTCCCAGACTATGTGCCGGACCGGCGCTACAAGGGCACCGACGGGTTTGCCGGGCGCAAAGAAATTTTCTTTGAGCAAGTCGACTTCAAGCTTGTGAAGGATCCGGGAGCCCGCGTGGCCGGCCTCGAGGCCGGACAGTTCCACATCATTGAAGACCTGCCAATCGAATCAGCCAAGCGCATTGCCAGCAACAAGGCGATTGCCGTTTATGACCTCAAAAACTGGTGGCTGCAAGGGGCCTGGGTCAACCACGCCAAGGCGCCAACCAATGACAACCGGGTCCGGCGCGCCTTGCAAATCGCCCTCGATATGGAAGAAATTATGGAGATCGCCACTGACGGCGCCTACGTGCTCCAGCCCGGCCTGCAATACCCCGGCAACCCCTACCATGTCACCAACGGGGCGCAGTTCTACAACAAAAAAGATACTGCAGGGGCGCGCAAACTGCTGGCAGAGGCCGGCTACAAGGGCGAGGAGATCGTGATCATCACCAACTCCAGCTACCAGTCCATGTACAAGGCCGCGCAGGTGGTGGCCGAGCAACTCAAGGCAGCAGGCTTCAAGGTACGCATCGATGTGTTCGACTGGGCCACGGCCATGGCCCGCCGCAGTGACGGCAACGCCTGGAATCTCTGGTTCACCGGCCAAGGTAGCGGCCCCTCGGTTGGCCCCTTTGCCGCGCTCAAAGACGTGGTCAGTCCGCAAAAGAACCAGATCACGGCTGATCCAGTGATTGACGCCCTGTACACCGAACTCATCACCGGAACCACCTTCCAGGCGCGCAAGGCAACTTTTTCTAAGTTTCAAGAGCGGGTCTACGACCAGGTGCTGTTTCTGAAGTTTGGCGACCTCACCCGCAAACAGGCGTCACGCGCCAACGTCAAAGGCTTTGTGCCCTACCGCATTCCGCGCATGTGGAATGTGCGGCTTGAGGATTGAGGCCGAATCCAAAGCCACCCCGGTGGCGCCAGTTGTCGCATTTATCGGGATTGCACCAGCAAAGGGCCCGGCATGGCTGAATTCGTCCTCAGGCGCTTGCTCAGCGCCATTCCGGTCTTGCTGCTCGTCACCCTGATAGCTGCGTCAATCATGCAATTGGTGCCGGGTGACCCAGCCATGGTCATCGCTGGCTCAGGGGCTTCGGACGCAGAGGTCCAACAAGTCCGCCTGGCACTGGGGCTAGATCGCTCTTTTGGTGTGCGGCTGCTCGAATGGTATGGCGGCCTGTTGCGCGGCGACCTTGGCCAATCCCTGCTGCTCAACCGATCGGTCACCACGGCGATCGCCGAGCGGCTGCCAGTCACGCTGGCGCTGGCTGGTTTCGCCCTGCTATTGACCATCATCATTGGGGTTCCTGCGGGCATCATCGCCGCTCTCAAGGCCAACACAGCCATTGACCAGGCGGTGCTGATGTTGGCACTGATCGGCGTCTCAGTGCCAAACTTCTGGCTCAGCCTGATGCTGATCGTGGCTTTCGGCGTTTGGCTCGAGGTTCTGCCAGCAGGTGGCTACACGCCATTCGCTGACGACCCGCTCGGCTGGGTGCGCTGCCTGATCCTGCCCGGTATTTCGCTGGCGCTGTTGCAAATCGGATTGTTGGCGCGTATCACCCGGGCGACCATGCTCGAAGTGCTGCGGCAAGACTATGTGCGAACCGCCCGGGCCAAGGGCTTGCCAATTCGGATGGTGGTGGGACAGCATGCGCTGCGCAATGTGCTGGTGCCGGTGGTCACTGTCATCGGCATCAGCTTTGGCCTGCTGCTGTCGGGCTCAGTGGTGATCGAGACTGTCTACTCCATACCCGGTCTTGGCCGGCTGCTGGCGACGGCCATCTTCAGCCGTGACTACCCAGTGATCCAAGGCGGTCTGCTGGTGACCGCCGCCATGCTGGTACTGCTGAACCTCGCGGTCGACCTGCTCTACGCCGTGATCGACCCACGCATCAAGCATGATGGCCGATCCTGAGCGCACAAGCGCCCAGCCGCCCGACCCAGCAGCGGTTGATGCGCCAGCGCCGCACCTGCCCAGGGCTGCCGACACCACGATTTGGCGGCGCTTGCTCGGCCACCGGCTGTTCATCACCGGCGTCATCCTGTTCGGCTTGGTGCTTGCCATGGCCTTGTTTGCCGATCTCCTGGCAACCGCAGCCCCCGAGAAAATGAATGTACGGGCGCGTTTTCGCACACCGCAGTGGGCCTTCCTGCTTGGTACCGACAACTATGGCCGCGATATCTGGAGCCGACTGTTGTATGGCTCCAGGCTGTCTTTGTCTATCGGCTTCGCTGTGGTCTTGGTGACTGGGGTGGCGGGCACCTGCATCGGCTTGCTGGCGGGTTACTTCAAACGCCTTGACGGCCCATTGATGCGCCTGATGGATGCGCTGATGGCTTTTCCGGCTATTTTGCTGGCCATTGCCATTGCCTCTGCGCTCGGACCGTCGGCCATCAATGCCGTTATTGCCTTGTCAGCCGTGTACACACCACGCACCGCGCGCATCGTGCGCGGCAGCGTGCTGGTGGTGCGCGAAATGGACTATGTTCAGGCCGCCCTGGCGAGTGGCGCGCGCCATGGCTGGGTGATTTGGCGTCACATCCTGCCCAACAGCATGGCGCCTTTGATTGTGCAGCTGACCTTCATTTTTGCCTACGCCGTGCTGGCCGAATCGATACTTAGTTTTCTCGGCGTCGGCCCACCCCCGCCAACCCCCAGCTGGGGCAGCATGATCGCTGAGGGGCAGGCCTATCTGCGCGAAGCGCCACTGATGGCTCTTTTCCCGGGTATCGCGATTGCCCTGACAGCGATGGGCCTGAACTTGCTGGGCGACGGCCTGCGCGATGTGCTCGATCCTCGGCTGAAAGTTCAACATGGCTGAGGCCCTGCTAAGCGTCGAGCATTTGCGGGTCGCCTTTGGCAGCACGCAGGTGGCAGTTGACGATGTGTCATTTTCGCTCGCCCCCGGTGAGACCTTGGGCATTGTGGGTGAGTCCGGTTCGGGCAAGTCTTTGACTGCGCTGTCGATCCTCGGCTTGGCCTCAGGCCAGGTCAGCGGTCGCATCATTTACGGCGGGCGTGACCTGCTGGGATTGTCAGATTCGGCGCTCAATATGGTGCGGGGGCGCGAACTTGCGATGATCTTCCAGGAGCCCATGACTGCCCTCAATCCTGTGTTCACCATAGGCCGGCAAATCGCCGAAACGCTGCAAGTGCACCGTGGCCTGAGCCCTGCCCAGGCGCTTGCGCGCAGCGCTGATTTATTGCAACAAGTCGGCATCGCTGATCCACATGCCAGACTAGCGCTTTATCCCCACGAACTCTCCGGCGGCATGCGCCAGCGCGTGATGATCGCCATGGCCCTCTCTTGTGGCCCCAAATTGTTGATTGCCGACGAGCCAACAACCGCACTCGATGTCACGATACAGGCGCAAATCCTGGCGCTGCTGCGTGAACTGCAAGCCAGTCTTGGCATGGCACTGGTGCTGATCACGCATGACCTCGGCGTGGTCGCCCAAACGGTCGATCGGGTGCTTGTGATGTATGGCGGGCGTATCGTCGAAGAAGGCCCGGTTGAGGCGGTCTTTCATGCGCCGGCTCACCCTTACACCAAACGCCTGCTGGAGAGCATTCCCTCGCTGACGCAGCAACGCAAGCGCCTGGCGGTGATACCCGGTTCAGTGCCGCCTCTTGGCGACATGCCCCAGGGTTGCCGCTTTCACCCGCGCTGCCCGCAAGCCGGCGACGACTGTCGAAGCGCGGTACCCGAAACCCGTGAACTTGGGCAGGGACACCGCGCCGCCTGCTTGCGCATCAGCCCGCAACACTTGGCTCCAACATGAAACCGGTCTTGCTTGAAGTTCGGGGGCTCAAGAAGCATTTTCCGCTGCTCAAAGGGCTGCTGTTTCCGAAGGTCGTGGGCGCCGTGCACGCTGTCGATGGGGTCGACTTCGACCTGGCTGAATCAGAGACGCTGGCACTGGTCGGCGAATCAGGCTGTGGAAAAACCACCACCGGTCGGCTGGTGTTGCGCTTGCTCGAGCCGACAGCTGGCACATTACGCTTTGCTGGCGAAGACCTTCTGGCACTCGATGCAGACGCCTTGCGCCTACGCCGCCGCGATATGCAGATCATCTTTCAAGACCCGTTCAGTGCCCTTGACCCGCGTATGACGGTGGCCCAAATCGTCGGCGAGCCGCTCTACATCCACAACATGGCGAACCGAGCCGATCGAGTCAGCGAACTGCTCGATCTGGTTGGCCTGCCGCAGGCCTACGCCGGACGCTACCCGCACGAGTTCTCGGGAGGCCAGCGTCAGCGTATCGGTATTGCGCGCGCACTCGCGCTGAGGCCGCGCTTCATCGTCTGCGACGAACCGGTCTCGGCCCTTGACGTGTCGATACAGGCACAAATCATCAACCTGATGCAAGACCTGCAAGAACGCTTCGGGCTGTCCTACCTGTTCATCGCACATGACCTGAGTGTGGTTAAACACATGGCCGACCGGGTGGCGGTGATGTACTTGGGCCGCATCGTCGAAATTGCTGACAAGCAAGACCTGTATGTCCGGCCCAGCCACCCTTACACCCGGGCCCTGCTGCAGTCGGTGCCCCTGCCCGATCCGCGCCAGCGAGCGGTGCCCGTGCCGCTGGCCGGGGAAATTCCCAGCCCGGCTAATCCACCCCGGGGTTGCCACTTCCACACCCGTTGCCCGATCGCTCAAGACCGCTGCAGAATTGAGGCGCCCGCACTGCGCGCCGTGGGCGATCGACATTTGAGCGCGTGCCATTTTTCTTAAACTCCGAGCCAAGCCCATGACAACCCGACTCAGCCCAGAATTCGATCTCTTTGCCGTTAGCGGCAAGCACACCGGCTTCATCCGTCTGCCCCATTCGGTGCACCGGTCGGCTTACGGCTTTATCCCGATTCCGGTCGCCGTGATCGCCCGCGGTGCGGGCCCAACCGTGTTGCTCATGGCTGGCAACCACGGCGATGAATATGAAGGCCAGATTGCGCTGGGTAATCTGATCCGCAGCCTCTCCCCCGACGAGATCTGCGGCAGAGTGATCCTGCTGCCCTCGGCCAACTTTCCCGCAGCTATGGCCGGCATGCGCACCTCGCCGATTGATCAAGGCAACCTGAATCGCAGCTTTCCCGGTGATCCAGATGGCAGTGTCACCGAACAAATCGCCTGGTTTATTGAGGAATCGATTTTGCCCAGCGTTCAAGTCCTGATCGATCTGCACTCTGGTGGCAGTTCCCTGAGCTATATCCCGGCGGCGCTGGCGCGGCGCTCGTCAGACCCGGCCGCCTTGGCTGAAACCATTGCTCTGCTGCGTGCCTTTGGTGCACCAATCGCCTACCTGTCGAATGTGCCGCAAGGTGCGCAACGCACCTCTTCGGCGGCGGCCGCTCGCAAAGGGGTGCGACACCTGGGCACCGAGTTGGCCGGCGGCGGACAGGTGAGCGCCGCCGCCCTGCGGACCTGCGAGGCCGGCCTCAGGCGCGTGCTGCACCATCTTGGCGTGCTGCAGGCGCCGCACCCCGAACCGGCACCACCAACCCGGCTGCTTGAAGTTGTGGGCGCCGACTACTATGTTTACGCGCCCGAGGACGGCCTGTTCGAGCCCCTGGTCGAACTCGGCGAAAGCGTGCACGCCGGCCAAGCTGCTGCGCGCATCCACAGCCCCGCCACGCCTTGGCGCGAGCCCGCAGTGGCCTGCTTCGAGCGCGCTGGATTGGTCATCTGCAAGCGGGTGCCCGGGCTGAGCCAGCGCGGCGATTGCCTGTTCCACCTGGGCAGTGACTGCGCGGGCTGAAAAACCAGCCGGTTTAGCCAGGCATAGCCGGCCCGAGGGCAAATTTTTAGTCCGCCACCGGCGTGAGCAAGGGGCGTCCGGCCAAGAAGGCTGCCAAGTTCGCCAGCACCAAATCAAAGGCCTCTCGCCAAGTTTCCTGCGTACTGCCGGCGATATGCGGCGTCAGCACCACCCTGTCCATGCCCAAGAGCGCTGCCGGAATACTCGGCTCAGCCTCAAATACATCCAGCGCAGCACCACCCAGCCGGCCGGCCACCAGCGTCGACACCAGCGCGTTTTCGTCGACCACAGAACCCCGCGCAATATTCACCAGAACCCCCTGCGGGCCGAGCGCATCAAGCACCGCTTGGTCGACCAGGTGCCGGGTGGCAGCACCGCCAGCGCAGGCCACCAGCAGGCAATCAGCCCAGCAGGCGAGCTCCAAGGGAGATTCAAAATATTCATAGCTCAAATCAGGCCGGCGGTGGCGGTTGTGGTAACCAATCGGCATGTCAAAGCCAGTGGCTCGGCGTGCAACAGCTTGGCCGATGTCGCCCAGCCCAAGAATGCCAAGCCGCAAGCCTGACACACGCCGGGTCAGGCCGATCGTCTTTTTGCCCCAAATACCCGCGTGCGCCAAGCGATCTGCCTGCGCAATGCGACGCATCAGGGCGATCAGCAAACCCATCGCATGGTCGGCCACGCAATTCGAAACCACGCCGGGGGTGTTGCACAAATGTATGGCCCGTTCGCTCAGGGCAGGCCGGTCAACCCGGTCGTAACCAACGCCAAAACAGGCCACCAAGCGCAGCCCGGGAAGTTGTCGCACAGTTTGGGCATCAATGCCCACCAGGCCCGTGGTGACTGCTGCCCCAGCCCCGGCGGCTTGAGCCAGCAGCCGGGCCCGCTCAGTCTCATTGCTCACACCGCCCAGATCATGCACACGGTACAGGGCGCGCAGCTCGAGCACCATCCAATCAGCCAAGCCGCCAATCACCACCAGTTCGGGGCGCGTGTCAGGCTGATTCAAAATAGACATCGGTAGGTCTGCAAGCAGCCGGTGCAACTCATTGACCTGGCCAAACCGGGGTACGCCAAGCCGGGTGGTCGGCAATTTCACCCCTCACCAGGCGAAAATAATGGTCCTGAATCAGGCGAGTGACAGGCCCGGGCTGCCCGTCACCCACCGCAATCCGGTCAACCGCCACAATGGGCACCACCTCCTGGCCCGAACCGCACAAAAACGCTTCCTCGGCAGCCAGTAACTCGGTGCGGTCAACCCGCCGCTCTTGAACCACGAGCCCATGCACCGTGCGGGCAGCTTGCATCACCGTATCACGGGTGATGCTCTCCAAAATATCGCTGGCGCCGTCCGGCGTGATCAGTTGCCCCCCGCGAACCAAAAAAACGCAGGCTCCAGTGCCCTCGGACAACTTGCCATCGGCACTGAGCATCAGTGCGCCGTCGTACCCGTCCAGGCGTGCCGTCAATTCAGCGGCTCGGTTGTTGACGTAATTGGCAGTACTTTTGACCCGCGGCGGCAATGCGTTGTCGGCGATACGCTGCCATGAACTCACCGCAACCCGCACGCCACTTTGCAAAAACTTGCCAGGCCCACGCTTAACTACACCAATCACCAGCCCCACTGGCCCGGTCACAGTCAGTTCGTCGTCGCCGTCGATGTAGGCAATCATGCGGATGTGTGCGTTCTCGCGAATAGCGTTGGCACGCAAGGTACGCAGCAAGCAGTCTTCCAGAAAGGGTGCATCAAAAATTCGCTCGTAACGCATCACCTTCATGCCATAACGCAGGCGCTCGAGGTGCTCGCTGAGGCGAAAGATATAGAGTTGCTGGTGCTCAGCGTTCCAATAAGCCCGCAGACCCTCAAACACACCAAGCCCGTATTTGACAACCGCCGAAAAAGCATGGATTTTTGCTTCGCCGTACGGAACGATATCGCCGTTCAAACACATGAAATCGCAGGTGCTCATCGGATAAATCCGCCAGGTTTGATCCCGCGTGCGGTCACTTTTCGGTCAAGAATAACCATGCTGGGCTCCTGATTGGATGACATAGAGGGGCAACGTGGCTGGGCATTGGTGCTTGGCTTTTGCATGCATCCGGGGCACCTTAATCGATTTGTACAGTCCGGTCAATAAGCAATTTTTTCAACCAGTTTTGTTCGACCAGTATGGTTCTGCTTTGTTAACTTCTTCCCTGGACCCGGCGTAGGATCAAGATAGCTCGATCCTTGGTGGATCGGGATTTTGCCGACCGGCCCCAACCTATACAGCAGCCATGAGACCAGACGCCATTGATTTTCGAAGTGACAACTCAGGTTGCGCTGCGCCAGAACTTATTGAAGCGATCAACACTGCCAACAGCGGCACTGCGCTCGGTTACGGTGGCGACGCGTTAACCCAAGCCCTGCAGGATCGACTGGCGGAGGCGTTTGAGACACCGTTGCGGGTCTTCCCGGTTCCAACGGGTACGGCGGCTAATGCAGTTGCGCTGGCTGCTTCATGCACGCCCTTTGGCGCTGTCTATTGCAGTGCACTGGCGCACATCAACACCTCGGAATGCAACGCCACCAGTTTTTTCGGCGGCGGCACCAAACTTGTGGCGGTCGATGGACCACACGGGAAAGTTGACGCCAAGGCCCTGCAAGAGGCAATCCTTAGCGCGGGAGTAGGCCAGTCACACAAGAACCAGCCCTGTGCTGTGAACCTGGTGCAGGCCACCGACATGGGTGCAATTTACCAAATCGACGAGCTCGCTGCGGTCAGCGCAGTGGCCCACGCGCATGGCCTGAAGGTTCACATGGACGGCGCACGCTTTGCCAATGCTTTGGTGGCACTTGGGTGCACCCCGGCCCAGGCCAGTTGGCGTGCCGGCGTCGACCTGCTGTCACTTGGCGTGACAAAAAATGGCGGTCTGTTGACCGATGCGATCGTCGTCTTCGCACCCGACACAGCCGCCAACATCGAATTCCATTTGCGCCGAGCCGGTCTGGTTTGGTCAAAGATGCGGTTCGCTTCGGCGCAGATCATGGCCTATGTCGAGGACGACCTGTGGCTGCGCCTGGCGCGCCAAGCCAACTCGGCGGCAGCCGGTATCTCAGCTCAGATTGACGGACTCCGCGGCCTCAGGCTGGTCGCTCCGGTGCAGGCCAACGAGCTGTTTGTCGAGATGCCTGAGTCAGCGTTGGCAGGTCTGGAGAGAGCGGGATTTTTGTTCCATCGGCGGGGACCCACCGTAGCCCGTTTCGTGTGTCGCTGGGACACCACCGAGGCCGGATGCGCCGCCCTGTGCGCCGCCATCGATCGGCTGCTCAGGGACAGCCCCAGTACCTGAGACCGCTGCGAGACACCCAGCAGGGTTGGACTTTGCCTGCGGCCCTTGATCAGGCGCTTGGCAGGCTGGCAAACGCCGCATCGAGTGCATCGGCGAGGCGATCGATGATCAGGTCGAGGTCCTTGTCTTGCACGGTAAATGGCGGAGCCAAAAGAATATGGTCGCCGCGGCGGCCATCGATGGTCCCGCCCATGGGATAGACCAACAGGCCGCGCGCCATCGCCTGCTCACGAATGCGGGCATTGAGTTGTAACGCAGGATCAAACGGACTTTTGTCGCCGCGGTCAGCCACGATTTCAAAGGCCTGCAGCAAGCCACGGCCCCGTATATCGCCCACATGCCGATGGCCACCCAAGGCCGCCTCGAGTCGGCCGCGCAGCGCAAGGCCCTGAATCCGGGCAGCATCAACCAACTGGTCGCGCTGCACGATGCGCTGCACTTGGAGCGCTGCGGCGCAAGCTACCGGATGCCCCATGTAGGTGTGGCCGTGCATAAAGCGGCCGCTGCCCCGCGCAAAAACATCATGAATTTTGCGTTGCACCAACACCGCGCCTATCGCTTGGTAGCCACCCCCCAGACCCTTGGCCACGGCCATCAGGTCGGGAGCAATCCCCTCCTGCTCAACGGCATGCATGGCGCCTGTGCGGCCCATACCGCACATGATCTCGTCGGCGATCAACAAAACGCCGTGACGCTCGCAGACCGCGCGCACACCCTTGAAATAGCCCGGCACCGCCGGCACGGCGCCCAGGGTCGCACCAACCACGGTCTCGACACAAAAGCCAATCACGTTCTCGGGGCCCAGGCGCAAAATTTCCGCCTCGAGTTCGCCCACCAACCGCAGGCCATATTCCTCCGCCGATTCATGGTGCAGCCGGTCCCGGTACTCGTAACAGGGCGCCACATGGGTGACGTCAAAGAGAAGCGGCGCAAACTGAGCGCGGCGCATGGCATTGCCACCCACAGCCAAAGCACCCAAGGTGTTGCCATGGTAACTTTGCCGACGGCCAATGAAATGGCGGCGCTGAGGCTGACCGATTTCGACGAAATATTGACGCGCCATCTTCAAGGCCGCCTCCATCGCCTCAGAGCCGCCCGACACAAAAAAAACATGCGACATGCCGGCGGGGGCCCGCTCTAGCAAAACCTCGGCCAATTCTTCTGCAG